>OLNL01000765.1_pt1 | contig 33818 bp, 26 predicted proteins | sample 1672181 | NCBI WGS metagenome assembly OLNL01 (sample SAMEA3136656, study PRJEB25190) | human gut metagenome | biome: human gut; feature: human-associated habitat; material: faeces | place: Austria | collected 2013
AAGCAGCAGATTTACAGTCTGTCCCCATTGGCCACTCGGGAACACGCCCAGATTCTGTTCACGTCCTTGCCGGACGACTTGTTTATTTTAGCAGACAAAAGCGGATTTGTCAACCGTTTTTTCGCATTTTTTCAGCTTCTTTTTTCGCGGACAAAAAAGCGGCGCAGCTTGGCGGAAATCCTCCGCTTCGGCTGCGCCGTTTTGCTAACGATTCATGGAGCGGGGCGTCTCCCCTGCTCAGTGTTCCAGATGTTTCCGGCGCTCATAGTCCCGGAGAGCCTCAATGGCCTCGCCGGAAAGCGGATAGAGCGCGATGAGATTGAAGATGGTCATCAGGCCGATGCCCACATCGCCAAGGTCCCACACGACTGTGTATGCCTGCACACCGCCCACCAGCAACATCCCCAGCGCCAACACCTTATAAAGCGTCTGCCAGAGCCAGCGGTCCCCGAAGAGATACGCCACATTGGAGCGGGCGTAGAACAGGATGCCGATGAAGGTGGAAAAGCTGAACAGCGCCAGCGTCACAGCGATGAAGATGACGCCGAAGCTGCCCAGATGGTACTGCACCGCCGCCTGCAAGAGGTCCATGCCGGTCAGGCCCGCCGTGACAGATTCCGGGGCCAGCAGCATGACAAAGGCCGTGCAGCTGCAAATGACGATCGTATCAATGAGGACGCCCAGCGCCTGGACCAGCCCCATCTTGACCGGGTCGTCGCATTCGGCGGCTGCGGCCGCGCAGGGTGCCGAGCCACTGCCCGCCTCGTTAGAGAACAGGCCGCGCTTGATACCGTTCATCAGAACGGCGCCAAAGCCGCCCGCCGCCACCTGCCGCAGGCCGAAGGCTTCCGAAAAGATGCTGCCCAGCACCGCCGGGAGGTGGGTGATATTGGTCGCGATGACATAGAGCGTCATCACAAAATAGCAGACCGCCATCACCGGCACGATGACGTCCAGGCTTTTCACGGTGGCGTTCTTGCGCAGCACGATGACTGCCGCCAGCGCCACTAGTGCCACCGTCGTTGCAATGGGCGGGATGTGGAACGCATTCTTGAACGCCGAGCTCACCGAGTTGCTGATGACCTGGCTGATGCCGCACCAGCAGATGAGGCCCGACAGCGCGAACAGCACCGCGACCACCGAGCGCCGCAGCGGTTTCTTCCGCTTCCGCTCCGCCCACACGTGGATATAATAGGCCGGGCCGCCGCGCTGGCCGCCGTAGAGCGGATCGGGCTGTCGGTACTTCTGGGCCAGGGTGGATTCCACAAACGCGGTGGACGCGCCCAGCAAGGCCGTGACCCACATCCAGAACACTGCGCCCGCGCCACCGGCAGACACCGCCGCCACAACGCCCACCAGATTTCCCATGCCCACGCGGGTGGCCGTGGAAACGATGAGGGTCTGGAACGACGAAAGGCTGTCCCTGCTCTGGTTTTTCTCGCAGACGGCCGAGATCATATCCCGGAACAGCCGCACCGGCAGCAGACGCGTCCGCAGGGTGAAGAACACCCCCGCCGTGAGCAGCAGCACCACCATCAGCGAGATCCCTACGCCGCCCGCAATGGGCAGCACAAACAAATCGCCCCAGAGAAAACGGTAGACCGTTTCAATCAAATGAATCAACTGGGTCTCCTCCTGTGTTTTATACTTCGTACTTTATTATACTGGTTCAGTTCAGTTTTGTAAATCGGAAAAAACAGCAGACAGCCCGGAGCAGGTCGTCTCCGGGCTGTCTGCTGTTATGATATGGAAGGAGAATCAGGAACGGTCGTAATTCGTTTGCGTGCAGCCGTGCTGCATTGCCGATCACAGGGAGATGGGGCTCGTGCTGCACGAATCGTTTGCCATGCGATATGGCGAATGCTCGTTGGGTCTCTCGTGCGGGAAGCGGAAGCAGCGCCCTCTTGCGGTGCCCTGCATCCGCTTCGGCCCTTGGGCGGGCCTCGCGTTGCACGAATCGTTTGCCGTGCGATATGGCGAATGCTCGTTTGGGGCTTTCGTACGGGAAGCGGAAGCAGCGCCCTCTTGCGGTACCCTGCATCCGCTTCGGCCCTTGGGCGGGCCTCGCGTCTTGCAGACCGCTGCGCCAAAAATTTCTCCCTGTTTCTGCCGCTGGCAGCGGTCGAAATTTTAGCCCTTCACGCCGCCCAGTGCCACGCCGCGGACGATGAACTTCGAGAGCAGCAGGTAGACGACGATCACGGGCAGGATGGCGATGGCGACCATCATATACACCTTGCCCATATCGAACTTCAGGAAGTCTGCACTGCGCAGCTGTGCGATCAGGATGGGCAGGGTCTTCTTATCGGCGGTATCCAGGACCAGAGCGGGGATGAAGTAGTTGTTCCAGCTGGACACGAAGGCGAAGATGGCCTGCACAGCCAGCGCGGGCTTCATGATGGGGAGCACGATCTTATTGAAGGTGTAGAACTCTCCGGCTCCGTCGATGCGGGCCGCCTCCACGATCTCCATCGGCAGGCTGGCGTCAAGGTACTGCTTCATGAAGAAGAAGACGGCGGGCGCTGCGATGCTGGGGATGATCAGCGGGAGGAACGAGTTCTTCAGGCCCATCTTAGTGATGAGCTGCAAAAAGCCCAGAGCCGACACCTGCGTCGGCATGGTCATGATGAGCAGGATGATGGCGAACGCCGCCTTCTTGAACCGGAAGTTGTAGGCATAAATGCCGTAAGCCGTCAGGGCCGAGAAGTAGACGCTGAGCGCAGCCGAGCAGGCCGAGACGATCAGGCTGTTTCGCACACCGGTCAGCACCGGGATGTTCGCGTCGCTCAGCACGTTTTTCAGGTTGGTCATCAAGGATTTGCCGGGGAGCAGCGAAAAACCTTTCTGGATCTCAAAGTGGGTGCGGGTGGAGTTGATGACCAGCACATAGAAGAAGAACAGGCACAGAAAGCTGATGAGCACCAGCGCGATGTAGCACCCGGTGCGGCGGGCCGCCAGTGTGGCTTTTTCCGACTTTGTCGATGCAGTGTGAGCCATTACTTCTTACCTCCTTTCAGAGCCTTGCGCTCTGCCTTGCTGCGGCCATCGTCCTCCCTGGTCAGGCTCACGTAAACGACGACGCAGAGCACTGCGCAGACGAGGAACAGCACCACAGACACCGCGCCTGCCATGCCGTAGTTCTTGCTGAACAGGTGGTTGTTCAGGTACATAATCATGGTGGTGGAGGTGCGGTCCGGGCCGCCCTTGCCGTTGGTCAGGATCTGCGGCACATCGAACATCTGCAAGCCGCCGATCATCGAAGTGATCATGACGTAAACGAGGATGGGGCGGATGAGCGGGATGGTGATCTTCCAGAACATCTGGTTCGGGGTGCAGCCATCCAGCTCGGCGGCCTCATACAGGGTGGGGTCCACGCCCATGATGGCGGCCATCAGCATGATGGTGGTGTTGCCGAACCACATCAGGAAGTTCATCAGGCCGATCAGACCGCGGTTGCCCCAGACCGTGTTCAGGAAGCTGAACGGCTGCTTGAGGATGCCCATGCCCATCAGCACCGCATTGACGGGGCCGTTGTCCGAGAAGAGGGCGAAGAACAGCATAGCGAACGCCGATGCCATGATCAGGTTGGGCATGTAGATGACCGTCTTGAAGAAGGTCTGGCCCTTCAGCTTGAGGCGCAGGTCGGTGAACCAGGCCGCCAGCAGCAGGGAGATGGCGATCTGCGGGATGAAGCCGATGATCCAGAGCAGCAGAGTGTTGCTGAAATATTTGGGCAGGTCTGTTGCAAACAGGGTCATGTAGTTTTTCAAGCCCACGAAGTTGGGCCCGATGATCTTCAGACCGCTGCGGTAATATTCAAAGAAGCTGTAATAGATGGTGGATGCCAGGGGGATCAGCTGGAATACCGCGAAAATGAGAAAGAACGGTGCGATGAAGATATAGCCCCATTTCGCGTAGCTGATCGACCCTTTCTTTTTTGTTTTCTCTCCCATGTGACTGCCTCCTGACGGGTGTTTCAGGAAAAAAGGGGGCGGGCGGGGCACTGCGCCCGGCCCGCCCCCCCTGATCTCAGTTGTGTGCGAGTGCGTCTGCCTTATGCGGGCCAGACAACGTCGGTCAGCTCCGGATACTTCTCCTTGATGGCGGTCTCGAAGTTTGCCTTTGCGGTATCTTCATCCACGTTGCCGGTGAAGTAATCCTTGAAGGCGTTCTGGAAGCTCTCGTTCAGGCCCTGGTCATACGGGCCGGCGTTGGACATGTCGATCTTCTTGGCTGCCTCTGCGAACAGCGCGATGTGGTTCTGGCCGCCCAGGAAGTCGGACTTGTAATCGCTGCTGGCGATCTCTTCCATGGCCTTTTCGTTGTTGGTGTAGTCCTGGGTATCCAGGGTGATCTGCTTCATGATGGCCTCATCGCAGGTCAGCTTCTGCATGACGTCCTTGATGGTGTCGAGGTTGTCGCTGCCGGCTGCGCCGCAGATCCAGGTGCCGCCCCAGTAATACGGCTGAGGGCCTTCGCAGACTGCGTAGTCACCGTAGATGCCGTTGCCGACCTCTTCCTTGCCGCCCTCAGAAGTAGGCGTCTCCAGAGAGTTGCCCAGCAGGGTGAAGTTGATGCCCCAGGTGGAGTAGAAGAAGCCGAAGACCTTGCCGTTGGGGCCCTGGTCGGATGCCCACTGGCTGTCCCACAGGCTGGACTTGTTGTTGTAGCCCTTGTCGGTGTACTCCTTGGTCTGATCGACCCACTTCATGATGTTCTCATCAACGGTGACGGTGGTGCCGGTGACCCAGGGCGCTGCCACGTTGTTGGAGAAGGTGCGGTATGCGTCATCGAAGCCGGACAGCATCTTGTAGCCCTTGGCGGATGCCTGTGCGGCGACATCGTTGAACTTGTCCCAATCGGAGAGGTAGCTCTGGACTTCGGTGGGATCATCGGTGCCCAGAACATCCTTTGCGATGCTGCGGCGGTATGCGAACAGGCCCGGCGTTGCCTGCCAGGTGGTGCCGCGCTGGCTGCCATCGACGGTGACGATGTCCTTGGTGTACTGATACTGACCGGCCAGGTCGGCGTCGGTCAGGCCGATGTCCTTCTTGACATCCAGAACGTAATCGGAATCGACATACTTCAGCGCGTAGTCGGCCTCGATCAGGAAGATATCGATCTTATCATCATCGGCTGCGGAGTCCTGGCTCAGCAGGGCCTCGTCCAGCTTGTTCTGATAGTTGTTGTTCTCGTTGGCATTGATGGTCCACTTCACGGTCGTGCCATCCTTCAGGGTGGTGGTGGACTTATCCGATGCGATGGCGGAGACTTCGGGGTAATAATCGTTGAAGCGGCTCTGGAATTCGTCGTTCCAGCACCAGATGTTCAGAACCTTGCCCTGTGCGGCAGGCCCGGCTGCGGCAGAAGAAGCGGCTGCAGAGGAGGCTGCGGTCGAGCTGGCAGTGGAAGAACTGCCGCCGCATGCAGAAAGCGCTGCGGTGATGGCGACTGCACCAGAAGCGACCAGGAAATTACGACGCGAAATCTTTCTCATAGTAGAAAACCTCCTTCAATGGTTCTCATGCAAACGAAATCCGATTTGTTTTATCAAAGCTCCGGTCCGCCCGGAGCCGAGGAACTACGTTTGGGCCGGTCGGCCGACGGAGTCGCCTTCCAGCAGCTTGCCGGTCACGAGCAGCTGCTCGGCCAGTGTCACACGCGGGTGCTCGATCATCTGCACCAGCTTGTCTGCGGCGGTGCGCCCCAGCATCATGGTGTTCTGCTGGTAGGTTGCCAGCTTCGGCTTCATGACGCGGGAGAGATAGATGCCGTCGTAGCCCATCACGGAGATGTCCTCCGGGATGCTCAGCCCCGCCTCCGCGATGGCATTGTAGCCGCCCATGGCAGAGAAGTCATCGGGGAAGAGGATGCAGGTGGGCCGCTGCGGAAGCGCCAGCAGTGCTTTCGTTTCCTGTGCGCAGCGGGCGGCGTCGTGGTAGATGCCCTCCCGCACATACACATCCGGAACTTCCAGCCCCAGCTCATCGCAGCTCTTGTAGAAGCCCGCCAGACGGTTCTCGGTAACGGCGGTCCGCTCGCCATGGATGAAGGCGATGCGGCGGTGGCTCTGGCTGTATGCCGTGCGGACCAGCGCCGAAAGGCCGGCCACGTTGTCCGAAAGGACTGCCATCCGGTTGTTGAACACGTGGTCGATTGTGACGACCGGCACATCGCTGTTCACCAGCTCGATCACCTGCGGGTCTGTGAAATCCACACAGGCGATCACGGCTCCGTCCACCCCGCGGTAGTGGCAGTGCTCCAGATAGGTCATCGTCTTGCCGCCGAGGTTCCGGTTGATAAAGGTGATATCATAGCCCAGCTGCTCGACCCGGACTTTGAAGCTGTCCAGCACAGCGGAGAAGTATTCGTGTGCCAGGCCGCTCTGCCGTTCGTCCACGAACAGGACGCCGATGTTATAAGTACGGTTGGTCTTCATGGAGCGGGCTGCCATATTGGGAACATAGCCCATCCGGCGAGCCGCCTCCCGAACACGGGTGCGGGTGGCTTCGGAGATATCCGACTGGCCGTTGAGCGCCTTGCTCACCGTGGCCACCGAGACCCCGCATTCCTGCGCCAGATCTTTCAGGGATGACATTTCGTCGTCCTCCTCTCAGGAACCGATTGGTTCTGAACGAATCCTAAATCGTTTTCGCAACTTCAATATAGCGCATTTCGCACCAAAAATCAAGCACAAGAGAAAATCTTTTGTGTCGATTACCATTATTTTGGCGGTTTGTTCGATTTTCGGCGAATCAAATTATGCAGTTTGCCCCATTTTCGCTCCCTTTCGCTCATTTTCGAATATTTTTTCGCTTTCTGCTTTCGTATCAGCGGGGACATTCTGGCAGGATCTTATTATTACTTTATAATGGGGATTTTCTTTCCCAGTTTGGAGCCTGTGGGCCGGTTTCAGAAGGCGCAGCGCTTCCCCCGCCCCGCCTGCTTCACATGAAAAAAGTTCGTTCTCTCTTCAAAATCATTACAAAATCCTTACAATTCCGCCGAAGTCCGCTTCTTGCCCGGTGCGTTGTATATTTCATAAAACCACTTGAATTTCGCTGTAGAATCGGTTATGCTTAAAGCAACGTAATCGTTCTCTCTTTTCTTGCAGCGCGTTCTTAATCGTTTTCGCTTTTCCGATGGTTGCAGCGCGTTTCCTGTTTTTGCAAAGGAGGAACTGATCGTATGAAATTCGGACATTTTGATGATGTACATCGGGAATACGTGATCGACACGCCCCGTACGCCCCTGCCCTGGATCAACTATCTGGGCAGCGAGGACTTCTTCAGTCTGGTGTCCAACACCGGCGGCGGCTACAGCTTTTACCGGGATGCGCGGCTGCGCCGCATCACCCGTTACCGCTACAACAACTCTCCGCTGGATATGGACGGCCACCGCATCTACATCAACGACGGCGGCACGATCTGGAACCCCGGCTGGCAGCCCACCAAGACCGAGCTGGATGCCTACAGCTGCCGCCATGGTCTGGGCTACACCATCCTGACCGGTGAGAAGAGCGGCATCCGCGCCCAGCAGGAGCTGTTCGTCCCGCGCGGCGACGCCTGCGAGATTGACCGCCTGACGCTGGAAAACAAGACCGATGCCCCCCGCACGCTGGATGTGTTCAGCTACGTGGAGTTCTGCCTGTGGGACGCCATGGACGACAGCTCCAACTTCCAGCGCAACTTCTCCACCGGCGAAGTGGAGGTCGTGGGCAGCGCCATCTACCATAAGACCGAGTACCGCGAGCGCCGCGACCACTACGCGGTGTTCTGGGCCAACACCCCGGTCACCAGCTTCGACACCGCCCGCGACGCCTTCTGCGGCGTATACGGCGGCCCCGCCGAGCCGGAAGCCGTCAAGGCGGGCCGCTGCTCCAACAGCATTGCCCACGGCTGGGCTCCGGTCGGTGCCCACCACTTCCACCTGACCCTGGAAGCCGGGGAGACCCGGACCATCCTCTTCGGGCTGGGCTACATCGAGAACCCCGTGGACGAAAAGTTCACCGCCCCCGGCGTCATCAATAAGACCCGCGCCGAGGCCATGATGGCCCGCTACGCCACCGACGCTCAGGTGGACGAGGCCCGCAGAGCGCTGGCCGACCACTGGGACAAGCTTCTCTCCACCCTGCAATTGCACTCCGGCGACGAGAAGCTGGACCGGATGGTCAACCTGTGGCACCAGTACCAGTGCATGGTCACCTTCAACATGAGCCGCTCGGCCAGCTACTACGAAAGCGGCATCGGCCGTGGGATGGGCTTCCGCGATAGCTGTCAGGACCTGCTGGGCTTCGTCCACATGATCCCGGAGCGTGCCCGCGGCCGCATTCTGGATATCGCCGCCACCCAGTTCGAGGATGGCAGCGCCTACCACCAGTATCAGCCCCTGACCAAAAAGGGCAACCGCGATGTTGGCACCGGCTTCAACGATGACCCGCTCTGGCTCATCGCAGGCACCGCCGCCTATCTCCGCGAGACCGGCGACTGGTCCATTCTGGACGAGTCCGTCGCCTTTGACAACGATGTGAGCAAGGCACAGCCCCTCATGGAGCATCTGCGCCGCAGCTTCCGCTTCACCCGCACCCACCTCGGCCCCCACGGCCTGCCCCTCATCGGCCGCGCTGACTGGAACGACTGCCTGAACCTGAACTGCTTCTCCGAGCACCCCGGCGAGAGCTTCCAGATCACCGGCCCCAGCGAAGGCCCGGTGGCCGAAAGCGTTTTCATCGCGGGCATGTTCGTCAAGTACGGCAGCGAGTACGCCGACCTGTGCGACCACCGCAGCCTCCCGGAGGAGGCCGCCGAGGCCCGCGCCGCCATCGCGGAAGTCGAGCAGGCCGCTCTGACCGCCGGCTGGGACGGTGCCTGGTTCCGCCGCGCCTACGATGCCTTCGGCCAGCCCATCGGCAGCAAGGAATGCGACGAGGGCCAGATCTTCATTGAGCCGCAGGGCATGTGCGTCATGGCAGGCATCGGCAAAACGACCGGTCAGGCCGAGCAGGCGCTGAGGAGCGTGGAAGAGCGGCTCGACACCAAGTACGGCGTCGTTCTGCTCCAGCCCGCCTACACCACCTACCGCCTCAACCTCGGCGAGATCTCCAGCTACCCTCCGGGATACAAGGAGAACGCCGGCATCTTCTGCCACAACAATCCGTGGATCAGCTGCGCCGAGACCGTGCTTGGCCACGGCGACCGCGCCTTTGAGGTCTACAAGAAGACCTGCCCCGCCTACATCGAGGACATCTCGGAGATCCACCGCACCGAGCCGTATGTCTACAGCCAGATGGTCGCCGGCATCGACGCCCCGACCTTCGGCGAGGCAAAGAACAGCTGGCTGACCGGCACCGCCGCCTGGACCTTCTTCAACGTCAGCCAGTGCATCCTCGGTGTGCAGCCCACACTGGACGGCCTGAAGATCGACCCCTGCATCCCACACACGCTGCCCGGCTTCACCGTCACCCGCCGCTACCGTGGGGCCGTGTACCATATCCGGGTCGAGAACCCCGACGCCGTGCAGAAGGGCGTGAAGCGCGTCACCGTCAACGGTTCCCCCATCCCCGGCAATGTGCTCCCCATCGCCGCCCCCGGCGAGACCGTGGAAGTCACGGTGGTCATGGGCTGAACTCTAAAATTCTCCTTTATCACATAAAATCCGGAACCCCCGGCTCTGCATCACACAGGGCCGGGGGTTCCGGGTTTGTTTTTGGAAATTCAGCGTTTAGAATCTGGCGTATTTGTTGATGTCCGACGGCTGGCAGTTGAAGTGCTTCGGGGCGTTGTAGAGCTCCCGGTTTGTGCCGTTTTCGGCATAACCTGCAATGCTCATGCTGTTCCACCGGGCTTCGCTTCCGCCATAGCAGATCTCTATAATTTTGCAATACTGGAACATACAGCTTTCAATGCGCATCAGGCTGCGCGGAATATAGACACATTCCAGTGCTGAGCAACCACTAAACGTGTACGTTCCAGTGCTGGTAAGGCCCTCTGGCAACACTATTTTGTGAAGCGTCACGCAGTTTGTGAACGCGCCACTTCCAAGAGTTTTTAAGTTCTTGGGCAGCGTTATTTTTGCCAATGAGGTATTATTGTAAAATACACTTGCTCCAATCGTACTGATGCTGTCCGGTAAGGTAACGTCTTTCAGACTCTTGCAGCCAGAAAACACATCGTCCCCAATTGTTTTTAAGCCATTGGGCAGAACGATTTTTTCCAGTGCCGTACAATCACTGAAAGCCCACCCGTCAATATTCAGGACCCCATCCGAAATGTTCACGCTTGCCAGCGAAGTGCAACCCGAAAACAGGCTACTTGAAATCTTGCTCAGTCCATCCGGCAAAACAATACTTCCCAGTGACTTACACTTCTCGAACGTAGAATATCCAATGCTCGTCATCTCACGAGGCAGGCTGATATTGGCCAAAGATGTGCACCCACTGAACACGAAATTGCCCAGAATGTTCAAATCACTGGGTAAGGAGATACTAGTCAGTGCGGTGCATCCGCTGAACACGCTGTTGCCCAAAATACTCAAATTATTTGGCAAGGATACACTGGTCAGTGCAATACAATTCTGGAAAGTACTATCCTTCAGTTCCGTCACATTCTTCGGGATCGTGATCGACCTCAAAGCCGTGCATCCTTTGAATACACCGCTGTCCATATTGGTGATTGTTTCCGGAAGCGCAATTTCCCTCAGAGACGTACAGCCTGCAAATGCACTGTATCCAATGCTCCGAATCGCGTTGGAAAGCGTTACGTTTTTCAACTGTTTGCAGTCCTCGAACATCGTACCAGGCAGTTCCGACATTGTTCCTTCGATTTGCACCGTTTGCAAGTTGGTGCAGTTATAAAATACACCGTTTCCTGCCTTTGCAATGCCTAAAATCTGTGCCGTCCGGAGTTGCTTGTTATCTGTAAATGCCCAAGTACCAACGTTCGTTACACTCTTCGGAAGCGTTAATTCAATGATGCCGGCTTCTTCAAATGCCAGATTCTCAATCGTCTGCAATCCTTCCGGGAAACTGACTGCGGACAAATTTTTGCACGTAGAAAAAGCTCTTACACCAATCGACTTTACAGTATCCGGAATGACCACGCTCGTGATGTTGTTATTATCCCTAAAGCAGTTTTCGCCAATCGCTGTCACTGTCAGCTTCTTTTCGCCTACCTTACGAGGAATGGTAACTGCACCAGAAGGCACCTTTTCGCCGGACTTGTTATAGCCGGTCAGAGTCGCAGTGCCATTGCCGTTGTCCTTGTAGGTCCACTCGATGCCATCGCTGGGTTCATCCGGCTCCGTAGGCGTTTCCGGTTCAGACGGTTCCGGTTCTGTGGGATTTGGCGTCGGTTTTTCCGGCTCGGTAGGAGTCGGCTTTTCCGGTTCTGTCGGAGTCGTGACCGTTCCACCGCCCATCGTGTTGTTGTCCGGGTTGGACGGAGCCGGAGCTTCGCCGCCGCCCGCACAGGCCGTCAGAAGCACCGCTGCCAGCACCGCCGCCGTCACTCCACGCAAGATTTTCTTTTTCAACCGCATAGAAATCACTCCTTCGTTTGTTTTCCAAAGCAATAGCTTAACTACATAGACTTTTTATGTCTATTCAGTTTATTCGATTATAGCATACTCCACTCTATACTGCAAGAAAATAATAAACTCTATGGTCAAAAGTTAAACCATATAGACAAAGAGGAAATCTATGGACTATGCCGCTATAGGAAAACGAATCCGTGCACATCGGAAGCGTCTGAATTTATCGCAAGAAGAATTAGCCGAAATGGTCAACATCTCAACCGTTCATATGAGCCACATCGAAACGGGATATACGAAGCTCAGTCTCCCTGTTCTGGTGGACCTCGCCTGCGCACTGGGTGTACGAACAGACGACTTGATTTTTGATAAAGATGCCCTTGGCAAAACCGAATTGCTGGAAGAGATCACGCTGGAACTACAGGATTGCTCTAATGCCCAGCTTCTTGCCTTGCGACAAATTTTATCCAGCTCCAAAGATGCCATTTCCAAATATCTATAGCCGTTTGCATTTTTAATGTATCCGAATCATCCGCATCCTCCCCATCGCCAAAGCGGGCGAGACCGTGGAAGTCACGGTGGTTATGGGATAATTTTTGGATAGACAAACCCCCGGCCAGAGACTCCAACATCTCCAGCCGGGGGTTCTTTTTGCGCTTTCTTACCAGCGCGTCATATTCTTTTCAAACTTGGCGGTATATGCCTCTTTCAGTTCCCGCCCACTGATTCCATAACACAGCAGGACATCATTGTAATACATGAGCACATCCGCCATTTCTTCCACAAGATGCTGCCGTATCGCTGCATCTTCAACAGCAGTTTTGTCCCCGTTTTTCTTGATGATGTCGATGACCTCTCCGACTTCACCGAGCATCCATAATAGTTTATGTTTGCCCGCTTCCGGGCCGATCAGCTCCCACTTGTCTTTGTATTTTTCCTGTAGGGCCTGCTGCATCGCAAGCATTTCTTCTACCGTAAAATCGCCCATTCGCTCCTCCGTAAATTCAATCACACTTCTCGTTTCACCCAGTGTCAGGTAAACCGTTTACTTATCAGCCTGTTCTAACGCAATATCTGTCACTTCACGAAGCTTTGCCTGCAAAGCTTCTTTATCCGGCAGACAAAGTTTATAATCAGAAACCAACGTTGGAGACATACTGCGGCTCAATGCGTACTCTACCACAGCATCGTCTTTACTTGCACAGAGAACAACACCTACACTGGGATTTTCATTTGGTTTTTTCACGGTACGGTCAAGAGCTTCCAGATAAAAGTTGATTTGACCAATATGTTCCGGCTTAAATTTTCCGATTTTTAACTCAATGGGAACAAGGCAGGACAGCGCCCTATTATAGAACAACAAATCAATATAAAAATCCTGTCCGCCGACTTGCACACGATATTCTTCTCCAATAAAAGTAAAGTCCTTTCCAAATTCCAAGATCACCTGTTTGAGGTTGTGCGTAATCGCTTTTCGCAGGTTATTTTCAGAGAAATCTTCCGGCAAGTCCAAAAACTCCAAAATATAGGTATCCAAAATGCTGCTGCGAATACTTTGCGGAACCGATTGCGGCGGCAATCTTTTAGAGGACAGCATGGATCTCTCATAGTACGCACTGTCCATTTGACGTTCCAATTCGCGTTTTGAATAATGTTCTTTTACACAAAGAGAAAGATAAAAATGCCGTTCTTCTGCGGATTTGGAACCAGACATAATCAGCAGATGATTCGTCCAGCTGACTTGTGTCACCAGTGGTGACACAAAGACTATCGTTCTCACCCATCCAAAAACGCATCTGCCTGCCGCAGTATTTCACGGGTCGAATCAAAGGTCAATGCTTCCACGGCGTTTTCAAACGGCAGCCATTGAATTGCTCTGACCTCTTCCTCCTGCGCTCTCGCATCCGTATGCTCTGCATATGCCAGAAAGAGCACCACGGTTTTCATGCAGTCCATCCTGGGAGAATACGCGATGGTTTTCCGAAACCCTTCCACAAACTCCACATCAAGACCTGTTTCTTCCCGAATCTCCCGCTCTGCCGTTTGAAGTTCTGTCTCGTCCTTCTCAACATGGCCTTTGCAAAGGGACACATGCCCTTTCTGCATCTGCTCTACAAGGTAGAACCTCGTTCCATTCTGTACGGTATAGATCACCGCACCGCAGCTTTTTTCGTATTGCATTGCGAATTGCTTCCTCTCAGCCACCGTATTGTCCCGCTTCACTCCTCATCCAGCGCCCAATGATAGGCGCAGCGCACGGCCTTGTTCCAGCCCTTGATGCGCCTGGTGCGCTCCTCGGCCGAGATATCCGGCAGGAAGGTGCGGTCCACCGACCAGTTCCGGACCACCTCGTCGGTGGACTGCCAGTAGCCCACGGCAAGGCCTGCAAGGTAGGCCGCGCCGAGGGCGGTCGTTTCCACGCAGCAGGGGCGCTCCACCGGCAGGCTGCTGATGTCGGCCATGGTCTGCATCAGATAGTTGTTGGCGCAGGCACCGCCATCCACTTTCAGGGCCTTCATGGCGATGCCGGAGTCGGCCTCCATGGCGTGGAGGACATCGTTCACCTGATAGCACAGGCTGTCCAGCGTGGCACGGATGATGTGATTTTTGTTGCAGCCGCGGGTCAGGCCAACGATGGTGCCGCGGGCGTACTGATCCCAGTGGGGCGCACCGAGGCCGGTGAAGGCGGGCACCACATAACAGCCGTTGGTGTCCTTCACCTTCCGGGCCATATACTCGGAGTCGCGGGCTTCTTCCAGCAGCCGCAGCTCGTCCCGCAGCCACTGGATGGCCGCACCGGCCACGAAGATGGAACCTTCCAGCGCATAATTCACGCTTTTTCCGCTGCCGCACGCAATGGTCGTGACAAGGCCGTTTTTCGAGACGACCGGCGTTTTGCCGGTGTTCATCAGCAGAAAGCCGCCGGTGCCGAAGGTGTTCTTCGCCTCACCCGCCGAAAAGCAGGTCTGCCCGAAGAGCGCGGCCTGCTGGTCGCCCGCTGCGCCTGCAATTTTGATGCCCGAACCAAAGTGCATCGGGTCGGCCTCCGCGTAGAAGCAGCTGGACGGCATGGGCGTGGGCAGCATACAGCGCGGGATGTTCAGCTCCCGCAGGATATCCTCATCCCACTCCAGCGTGTGGATGTTGAACAGCATCGTGCGGCTGGCGTTGGTGTAGTCGGTCACATGGACCCGGCCGCAGGTCAGCTTCCAGATGAGCCAGGTCTCCACCGTGCCGAACAGCAGCCGCCCGGCCTCGGCCTTTTCCCGCGCGCCGGGCACATTGTCCAGGATCCACTTCAGTTTGGTGGCGGAGAAGTATGCGTCAATGACCAGACCTGTCTTTGCCCGGAAGGTCTCGGTCAGGCCCCGCGCCTTGAGTTCGTCGCAGTAGGCGCTGGTGCGGCGGCACTGCCAGACGATGGCATGATAGACCGGCTCCCCGGTCTCACGGTCCCATACGATGGTGGTCTCGCGCTGGTTCGTGATGCCGATGGCCGCGATGTCCGACGCACTGGCCCCGATCTGGTTCATGGCCGAGAGCGCCACGCCCAGCTGCGTGGTCCAGATCTCGTTTGCGTCATGCTCCACCCAGCCCGGCTTCGGGAAATACTGGGTGAACTCTTTCTGAGCCACGCTGCACATCTCGCCCGCCTTGTTGAACAGGATGCAGCGGTTCGAGGTCGTCCCGGCATCCAGCGCCATGATATAGTTCATATCCACGTTCCTTTCTTACACCACATCCCTTTGGCTTCCTGGTCGTGTCTGTGTGGTTGTATTATAACGCACCGGCCGCGCGATTGCAACGCATCCGGCCCCACGCTGCGAAATCTTCAAATTTCGTATTGACAACTTGCTGTTGTTGATTTATACTGATTTCACACGCAAACGCAGCCATTTCACAACCAAAAGGAGGCGAAGTGAATGGATCGTTCCCCCTAGCGCCGTTTTCCCTGCACAGGGCAGCGTTCTGTTTTTTCCTGTTCCTGCTTGCACTTGATCTTTTTTACAGATGGGAGGTTTTCTATGATCGAACAACAAATTACGCTCTGCTCCAACGGCCGCGCCGTCCTTTCGGGCTATTCCGGCGGGCTTCTGCTTGGCTACGCGCACAACACCGGCGTCTATCGGCTGCGGGTCGTCTGCTCCGGCGAGTGGAACGGCACCACCGTTGTGGCGTTCTGGCATCTGCCCGGTCCGGCCGAGCCGCTGACCACCCTTGTGGCCGACGGGAGCGTCGAAGTGCCCGCCCTCGTCACCGCGCAGGGCGGCAGCGGGACCGTCACCTTTGAAGGCTCCGACGGCACCCGCACCATGACCAGCGCCAGCGTCCCCTACAGGGTGCTGAGCAACTCCGGCACCACGGACCCAACCCTGCCTGAACCGGGCACCCCGGCCTGGCAGCAGTTTTTGCAGCAGGTCAAGCGAGAGCTTCGCAACGCCGCATCCGGCCTGTCCGACGAGGAGCGCGGGCTCATCCTTGCGCTGTTCCGCCACGCCGTCTACGACAACGGCGAGATGCTGCCCCACTACAATGCACTGGCCGCACTCTGGAGCGGCAGCAGCCTGCCCGATGTCCCGCCGCCCACGCCCAGCCAGCCAGATCCCCCCAGCCAGCCGGACACCCCCATCAGCGGCCTGCCGACGCCGCGCTATAAACTGGCGGCTCAGAAGACCTTTGTGCCGGCCAACAAAGAATGTATCGACACCGGGATCAAGCCGTTCGCAGCCATCGACACCGGCATGAATCTGACAGTGTACGCCACCTTTACGGTGGCTGACACTGTAGGTAATACGGTGACGACTTTGCTTGATTGCTTCAGCGATCTCACCAACGATCAGAGAGGCATCATCGTTTCAACATGGACCAACGGAACCGTGGGCATGAACATGTTCACCTACGGCAGTCACTTTGTCAAGATCGAATCCAGGAAGAAACTGAAGTTTCTGCTCCAGATCAAGGGAACACAGTTCCGGTTCCTGTCGTACGGTTCCATGACCGAATGGAAGAACATCCCGAACTATGCCGCGAACAAGACCGTGGATCGTTCGCTGATCCTTGGTGCTTCCTGGACCGCCGCCTCAGGCGAAACTACGGACGGCAAGGCACGTTTCTTCAATGGCACGGTGTACGACTTCCAGGTATTCGACACGGCGCTGACCGACGCACAGATCACGACCCTGATGGAGGCAAACTGATATGGTATACGACCTGAATGGCACCACGCTGAGCACAGGCGGCAGTGGCAGCGGGATGCTGAACGTGCTGGACTACGGCTTCAAGGCCGACGGCACCACCGACAACCTGGCCGCATTCAACGCGCTCATCGCCGCGCACCCGGCCGAGACACTGTATTTCCCGAAGGGCGTGTATGCGTTTTCCGGCAAGCTGGTATTCGACCAGTGCTACATGGAACTGGACAACGCCGAGCTGAAATGCACGGCCCGCACCAAGGTGAATCGGTTCATCGAGATCCGCGGCAAGATGTACCCGCCCGAAACGCCCCAGCAGGACATGTTCATCCGGGGCAACGGCAAAGTCAACGCAAACTTCAAGGCAGACGACTGCATCGCCGTGGCACGGCAGAAATGCACCCTAATCGACCACATCTCCATCCAGAACTTCCAGCGGTACGGCATCTGCGGCAAGTTCAACGACTCTTCTATGACCACCAGTGACGGTCAGACGGAAGCGAACCTCTCCTATGAGCTGATGGTGCGCAACTGCATGATCGAGTCCTCGCTGGACTACCCGAACGCCGTGGGCATTTATGACACCGGCGATTCGATGTACAGTGACACCGTCATCCTGAACGTGAAGACAGCACTCTCGTGCAACGGCAGCAGCATCTTCCACAACATTCACGCCTGGTGCTTCGATTTCAACTACAGCGACAACGACACCAAAAAGGCCCTGTTGGAGAACACCGTCTTCGCATACATCCGGGGCAACGGCACCCGCTTCTCGGACTGCTACATCGACACCTATCAGAAGGGGTTCCAGTTCGGCTCCGGCCAGTATGTCGTTTACATCACGAATCTCAAATGGTACGTTGCTTCCAATACCTGGCCCACCGGCCTGACGGCCTACGTCTTCCCGGCCAGCCCCGCAGGCAAGACGATGTACAAGGTCTTCAATGCGGACATCAACGGTTCGGGCGTGACCAAGTTCAGCGATGTGGACCTGAGCAAGCAGACGAACTGCCGCTGGTACGGCATCGTGCACAACCTGAGCGACGCACCGAGCACACTGCAATAAATTTTTGAACGCACTTTACGATCTTTGACCGAATATCCACCCCTGACGAACCGTGGGCGCGGAAGATACCATTCCGCCGCTCACGGTTTTTTGCAGTTTTGGGCCGTTTGCCCCGCCAAATTGCGATGATTTTGTGAACACATATTGCAGGAAAAGAGGGATGATGCTATTATTAAGTTGTTTATTTGTACCTATTATATAGGAATCCTCCGATTCTACTTTTCGCAACGAAAGGCTGGACCCTGTGAAGATCTTATTCGTCAATAAATTTCTCTACCCCCGCGGCGGTGCAGAGACTTACTTCCTCAAAATCGGCGAGGAGCTGACCCGCCGGGGCCACGAGGTCGAATATTTTGGCATGTACGACGAAAAAAACACCGTCGGCAATGCCCTGCACCTCGCCACCACCAATATGGACTTCCACAATGCCGGGGCGGAAAAGCTGCTCTACCCCTTCCGCATCCTCTACTCGTCTGAAGCAAAACGGAAGCTGAAGCAGGTCATCGGGCAGTTCCAGCCCGACCTCATCCATTTCAACAACATCAATTTCCAGCTGACGCCTTCGGTCATCTGCGCCGGGGCGGAATACGGGGTGCCCATGGTGCAGACGGTGCACGATGTGCAGATGCTCTGCCCCAACCACATGATGATGGAGTTCAACTCCAAAAAGCTCTGCGAAGCCTGCATGGGCAGAAAAAGCAAGTGGCCCTGCGTGAAAAAGCGCTGCATCCACGGTTCGCTGCCCAAGAGCCTCATTGGTGCCGTGGAAGGCACCCTTTACGAGTGCAATCACGTCTATGACAAGATCGACCGCTTCATCTGCCCCAGTGCGTTTCTGGAGAAGAAGCTCCTCACCGTCCCCCGCTTCCGGGGCAAGACGGTGATGCTGCACAACTTTCTGAGCCGGGTCGCTGCGGCTGCCCCTGCCGAAAAGGGAGATTACGTCCTCTACTTCGGCCGCCTCTCGGAGGAAAAGGGCATCGACCGCATCCTCGAAGCCTGCAAGCTGCTGCCGGACATTCCCTTCGTCATCGCGGGCAGCGGCCCCATGGAGGATCTGTGCAAAAACTGCACCCTGCCCAACGTGAAGTACGTCGGCTTCCAGACCGGCAAAGCGCTCGAAGATCTCGTAGCCGGGGCGCTGTTCACCCTGCACCTGTCCATCTGGTACGAAAACTGCCCGCTGGCTCTGCTGGAATCCCAGTCCCTCGGCACCCCGGTGCTCTGCAACCGGATCGGCGGCATCCCGGAACTGGTGGAAGAGGGCCGCACCGGCATCCTGAACGACACCTTCACCCCGGCCGCCTACGCAGAAAAGATTCGGGCACTCTATGCAGACAAGCCCCTGCTGGCCGAGATGTCGGCCCACTGCATCCAGAAAAAAGACCGCATGATGACGCTGGAGCGCTACTGTGACCAGCTGCTGGCCCTGTATGGCGATGTGGTGAAGAAAGCCTGATGAATCGGAATTTTCTCTATATTATCAACTGAATGTAAAGGAACGACGTCTATGAACGATCTGCTGCGAAAGACCCGGCGCGCCTTCCATCTGCTGCGGGAACTCCTGAAATATGAAACTGCCACCTGCTGTGCTGCCGTTCTGAAGTGCTGGAACAAGGATTACCGGCATGTCTGGCTCGTCTCCGAGCGGGGCCGCGAAGCACGGGACAATGGCTACCACATCTTTGCCTACCTGAACCGGGAGCATCCTGAATTGAACAGCTGGTTCGTGGCAGACCCCACCCTGCCGGACTATGAGCGGGTGCAGGCGCTGGGCCGGGTCGTGCCCTACCGCAGCTGGAAGCACTATCTGCTCTGCGCCGCATCGGAAATGAAGATCAGCACCCATGTGCTGGGCTACACCCCGGAGATTGACAGCTACTACATGCTCGACAAGCTCCATGTGGTCCATGGCCCCCGCGCCTTTTTGCAGCATGGGGTCATCATCGACGACATGAAATGGTATCACTACCCCAACATCCGCACCGACCTTTTCGTCTGCTCCCTGCAAAAAGAACGGGATTTTGTAGAATCCGCCTATCATTATCCAGCTGGTATTGTCAAACGGCTGGGTCTGTGCCGGTTTGACGCCCTGCTGCGCCCCCACGAGACCAAGCGCCAGCTGTTGCTGATGCCCACCTGGCGCACCTACGCCATCGAGCGGAAGACCCAGGCCGAGTTTGAGCAGAGCGACTATTTCCGGCACTGGCAGGACGTCATCTCCAGCCCGGAGCTGGAGGCGCTGCTGGAGAAGCACGGCTATGAGGCCGTCTTCTACCCTCATTTCGAGGTGCAGCGTTTTCTGAGCAGCTTCCACACCGCCAACCCGCGGGTGAAGATCGCGGCGCTGGGTGAGGCCGATGTGCAGACCCTTCTGATGGAATCCGCCGTCATGGTCAGCGATTTTTCCAGCGTACAGTTCGATTTTGCCTATATGAAAAAGCCCCTCCTCTATTACCAGTTCGATGAGGCACAGTATTGGGGCGTGCACCACGACGTCGGCTACTTCAGCTACCGGGACGACGGCTTCGGGCCTGTGGTCACCGAGCAGGCAGCGCTCTTCCGGGAGCTGGACCGCGCTCTGGCTCAGAACGGCACGATATCCCCCTTCTACGCAAAGCGTGTGGACGCGCTGTTCGACCAGGTAGATGACCAGAACTGTGCCCGCAACTATCAGGCCATCGTGGAACTTTTGAACTGAACGAACGCGAAGAGCCGCGGCTTGCCCGCAGGCTCGCACAGGAGGGCAGATGCCAAATCTTATAAAGCTACTCTTTGGGGGATATGGCAGCGGAAACTGGGAGTATCTTGCGCAGCATGGAGGAACACAATTCCTGAAGCGGAAACCGGCGCGGCGGCCGTTCTGGCTGCCGTTGCTCTACATTGCCATGATGGGCATCGGGTTCTGGTACCGCGGCATGGGCCTGCCCTGGTTCATGAAGTACCTGGTACAGGCCGCCGTGGTCGGCCTGGCCGCCTGTTTTCTGCTCATCACCGGAGACTTCAACCGATTGCCCCTCATCGAGGAATATTACATCATCTTTCTCATTCCCTTTGTGATGATGGCGGCGTGGTCCATGCTTGTCTGGTCGCTGGATTTCCAGCAGCTGAACTACATGTCCCGCGGGTGTTCCACCATCCTCTACCACATGATCTCGCTTACCTCGATGTGCGCGGCAGTGTATCTGTTCGGCGGCAAAGCCATCGACTACACCTTCTACGGCATGTGCATCGCCAATGTCTGCATCCTGGTGTTCGACAGCCTCCGGCCCTACGGCCTGAGCGAGTTCATCACCGGCTTCATCGCCTTTGCCAAATCCGGCGGCGTGGACACCAATGCGCCCATCAAGGCGCTGGAAGTCCACGACCTGACCTTCGGGTTCGGGCTGATGGTCCTCTATTACGCCCTCTTTGAAAAAGGTTGGCGGCGGGTCGTCCATCTCACACTGGCGGCGGGCTTCTTCTATCTGGGTCTCAAGCGCATCGCCCTCATCGGTATGCTCGGCGTGCTGGTGATGCACCTGTTCATCACCCGGCTCAAGCGCAAGGGGCAGAACTTTGTGCTCCATTCCATCTCCATCTTCGCCATCGCCATCTGCCTGTTCTACGTCTTCTTCATCTGGTCGGGCCTGTTCAGCTGGACGGTGGACACCCTGGGCATCGACACCATGGGCCGCAAAGGCCTGTACGAAGCCTTCACCGACCTGTATTCCTTCAGCCCTACGTTCCGCGGCTACGGCATCGGCTGGGTCACGCGGTATATCAGCATCATGAACGCAGCGGGCATCGGCGTCTTTGGCACCCACGACTTCGGCGGGATGCACAACGACCTTGTGACCATGTACATTGAGCTTGGCTTCTGGGGCTTTTCCTTCTGGATCTGGCTCAGCTGGCAGGGCAAGGTCGTCTGGTGCCAGAAGCAGTACGGCACCGAGACCGCTTTCCTGCTGTTGTACTGCACCATTTATGCGTTTGTGACCTACGCGACCGACAACACCGCCTTTTACTGCTATATGAACACGATCTTCATGCTGCTGCCCATCGGCCACGCCATGAAGCAGCTGGATCGAAACGAGGTGATCTATAATCATGCCATCTCCCAAAACAAACCAACCGAACCGCCCGCAAAAAAGTAAGTTCTGGGCGCTGGTCGAGCTTCTCTTCCAGGGGCTGTGGAAGCACCGCCTCCTCTACCTGGCCCTTATCCTTCTGGTGATGTGCTCCACCAGCTTTGTGATGTACCACCTGAAAGCCCGCACCGCAAAGATGATGATTGCCCTGAACTACGAGGAAGCCACCAGAGGGCTTTACCCCAACAACACCCGGTTCAATATCTCGCTCATCAAATCGGAAGACGTGCTGGACCGCGCCATCGCGAAGGCCGGCCTCGAAGGCCAGGTCACCGCGCAGGATATGGCTGAAAACATCACGGCCTGGGCTTCCAATGTCAACGGAATGCAGCTGCCTTCCGACACCACGAACTATAAGATCGCCACCACCTACACCATCACCTACGAAAAGAACGACGAGATCGGCCCCCGCATCTCGGCCAGAGATATGCTCGGCCTGATCGTCGAGTCCTACAAAGAGGCCTTCTACGAGGACTATACCTACGTCGAGATGGGCATCTCCCCCGATTGGTCCGAGTGCGACAAGCAGGAGTACATGGAGATCGGCTCCTTCTTTGATAAGGAGTGCCAGAAGCTCCACCGCTTCCTGAACACCAACGCCAAGGAGAACGGTACCTTCCGCTCCGAACTCACCGGCGAGACCTTCACCTCTCTGCGCCAGAAGGTGGACAATTTCACCAGCATCGACCTTGAAAAATACGATTCCTATGTTTTGCAGAGCGGCCTCTCCAAAAACCGGGAACGCTACATCAGCAAGCTGGAATACCAGAACTTTCTGAAGAACATCAGCTACCAGAAGCTCATGGCCGAATACCAGAACCGCCTGCACACCATCGAGATCTATGACTCGGCCCTGACTGCCGTTGTTCTGATCCCCACGCTGGACACCCAAAACAACTTCTATATGTCCCGCACCAAGGTCGCCATCGACTACCAGGCCTCGGCGGCCGAGAGCGCCAACGACTCCGCCAACGATACGCTGGCCATCATCCAGAAAAACGAATACGCCATCCGCCAGATGAATGCCCAGACAGCCAATACGCCTTCCAGCGTCGCAACCGCCGAGAGCATGATCCAGGATATGAAGCAGAAGCTGGAGAACCTCATCGAGACCTCCCGGATCCTCAACAAGGAATACATCCGCTACAAGACCAAAAACTACCTGACCATCAGTTTCGAGCAACGTTCTCTGGCCGACGAGCTGAGCATCAAGTGGATGATCCTGACCGGCGGTGTCACGTTCTGTGCACTCTGCGCCTGGGTCCTCGCCAAGAGCAAAGTCATCCGCGATAAGGACAAAACGAAATGAAAAGCTTTAACATCATCCGATATCTGAAAAAATGGTGGCCGCTCATCGCGCTGATGTCGTTCTGTGCAGGCGTGTTCTTCATGCGCTATGCCACCAACAACCAGGCCTATACGGCGCAGTCCATCATCAAATACAACTACTCCCAGGCCGAGGACGGCAAAACCCCCAGCGGCGGCGAACTGGATGTTTCGGAGATCTTCTCTTCCTCCGTCGTCAAGCAGGCCATTGAAAATCTGGACCTGACCGTCAACGTGGATACCATCCGCTCCGGCGGTACGGTCACCCCCATCGTGCCCGACGATGTGACCAAGACCCAGGCGGCCAAGATCGAAAAAGGTGAGGATGTGGAGGAGTACAAATCCACCGAATACCTCGTCAAGCTCTCGCTCAGCAGCAATTACAACACCGAGTACGCCCGCACCATGCTGGATGAGATCCTGAGCTGCTACTTTGCCAGCTTCGGCGAAAAATACGTGGACTATTACACCATCCCCAACAATGCCTCCACGCTGGACGGCCAGGGCTACGACTACCTCGAACAGGCGGAGATCCTGAAAAACACCGTTTCCGAGATCTCCTCCAACCTCATCAACTGCCAGAAATCGCACCCGGAGTTCATCTCTTCCCACACCGGGATGTCTCTCTCGGACCTGCTCGATGAGTACAACTACGTCGGCGACGTTGAGATCCCCTATCTCTTCTCCGAGATTTTGGGCGGCAAGCTGACGCAGAACCGGGAAGTCCTGCTCAAAAAATACCAGGAGCGCTACAACACCTACATCATGGAAGGCGATGTGGACACCGAGAAGGTCGCCGCCGTACTGGAAGTCATCCAGAGCTACGGCAACAAGAACAAGGACGGCTCCCTCTACTATCAAAAAGGAGCCCGGACCGGCACCGAGGATGACGCCGGCGGCTTCGTGCTGAACGAGGTCTACGAGTATGACACCAAAGTAGACCGCACCACCGTCTACGACACCCTCATCAGCGACTACGTGACGATCCTGAACCGCAAGTCCAACAACGTCATCGACGCTGCCTACTGCCAGTATATCATCGACGTGTTCCAGGATGCGGCCGACTCCACGGATGTTTCCAGCGAGAACCAGGCCTTCTCCCAGCAGTCCGTGGAACAGGAGATCGACGCCCTGCAGAGCCAGCTGAACTCCCTGTATGAGAGCCTCTCCATCACCATGAAGGAGTACAATGAATACTGCGGCGCGGTCAATCTGGGCGTTCTGGCCAGCACCACGGTCAGCGAGAAGATCAACGTCAAGCTGTATATCCTGCTGGGCGTTGCGGTCTTCTTCATCCTGGGCGTCTGCGGTGCCATCCTGCTGGGCCGTATCCAGGACTTTGTGGAATACATGTTCTTCACCGAGCAGTCGCTGGATATGCCCAACCGCACCGCCTGCGATCTGTTCATCCGGAACAACAGCGGCCGCGTCCTGCCGGACGATACCGTTTGTGTGGTGGTGGAGCTGGCCAACCTGAGCCAGATCAACACCGCCTACGGCCGCGAACGCGGCAACGCGATGCTGGGCCAGTTTGCCGGCTTCCTGAAGGAAGCCTCGGCCACCTGCGGCACCGTCTATTACAACGGCGGCCAGCAGTTCATCGGCTTCTTTGACCAGTGTCGGATGGAGGACGCCGAGAGCTTTGCCGATTACTTCCACCGCCTCATCGCGGCCTACAACGCCGAGAGCACCGAGGCGACCTACGCATATACCATCGGCATTTCGGAGAGCAAGGCCAACAATGCCTATTCCATCCGCACGCTGCTGCGTGAGGCACTGCGCTCTAAAATCAGACAGGAGGGATAATCTTTGGCTTCTCAATCGGAACCCCGCAAGGCCCGCTTCGGCCTATTGAAAAAAATCGTTCTGGGCATCTTTCAGTTCGTGTTGGGGCTGGCAGTGCTGCTGGCGGCCCTGTGGGGCATCTTCACCCTTATTGCAAAGCATCAGAGCTTCGTCGAGAGCTACTATCAGGTCCAGTCCGACAAGCTGACCTCGAACGTCCGGGTCGTGCAGCTGTCCGATCTGCATCTGCATGAGTTCGGCGACCACAATGCGGAGCTGATCGAGCGGATCACCGCACTCAAACCGGACATCATCGCCATCACCGGCGACATGAACGACAAACTGGTGGACGACTATTCCGTCGTCACCGACCTGTGCACCGAGCTGGTCAAGATCGCGCCGGTGTACTACGTGCCCGGCAACCACGAATGGCCCAAGATCGTTTTTCACAACTCCCCCATCGGGACAGATCTGGAGGCCATCGGCGTCCACTTCCTGGCAGACGAGACTGAGACGCTGGAGGTCAACGGCAACACCATCGCCATCGGCGGCGTGGCCGAAGCACCCGCTTCCTACGAGCGGTACGCCAGTGCATATTTCGAGAGTTTTGAGCAGCTGGATGCCTTCAAGCTGCTGCTGGTCCACTACCCGGAATATTTTCTGGAGGACGGCTTCTTCTCTGACGTGCCGGTCGATCTGGCGCTCTGCGGCCACACCCACGGCGGAATGATCCGCATCCCCGGCATCGGCGGGCTTTACACGCCGGATCAGGGCGTTCTGCCAACGCTGACCGAGGGGCTGCATCAGATCGGCGACACCTCCCTCATCATCAGCCGCGGTCTGGGTGACGGCAAGGGTACGCCGGTCCCCCGCATCAACAATCCGCCGGAGCTGGTCATCGTGGACATCAACTGGTTCTGAGAACGTTCTATCCTGCCAAATGGCAGCAAAACGCCCCCTGGTATCGCTGCGATACCAGGGGGCGTTCCTGTTTTACTTCTACTTCAAAGTGTTCAGAACTTGAACAGATTCACGATGCGCTCCCACAGGCGGGTGAAGAAGCTGCCCTCCTGGGTGGTGGTCTCGGCCACAGCCGTATTCTCGGCGGCGGCCACGGTCTCACCGGTCTTGTAGATAAACTTCACGTTGGAAGAAGCGCCTTCCGGTGCACCGGCGAAGCTGGTGTAGTTCTCCAGGCGGCTGGTCATCTCGTCCAGGACCGTCTTCAGGGCGTGGATCTGGTCGGTGTCCAGCGAGCCGGTCAGCTTGGAGATGCCCTCCTCGTTGAACTGGACCAGGCCATCGCTCAGCTGGGTGGCACCGTCGGTCAGCTGGCTGACGCCGTTGTTCAGGGTGTTCACGCCATCGTAAAGGGTCTTGCTGCCGGAGGCCAGCTGGGCGCTGCCGTCCTTGGCAGAGTGGGCACCGTCGGCCGCAGTGGCGACACCGCTGGTGTACTGGTTGACGCTGGAAACGAAGTACTGGATCTGGCTCAGGCTAGTCTTCAGGGCGCGGACGCTGGCGATATCGTCGCTGTTCTCGGCCTGCAGCTTGAGCTCATCGTGGGCGATCTGCTGGGCGTCGGCATTGGTCAGCAGCTGTACCAGACCGCAGATCATGGAGGGGTCGTAGCTCTGCATCAGGCGGAGGGCTGCTTCCAGATCATGATTGGTCTTGGTCGCGGAGAGGTAGAGGGCCAGGTCGAGCTGGCTGTCCTTGAAGCTGGGGGCCTGCTCCCAGATGGTGCGGACCATCTTCTTGCGGGCAGCGGCCAGCGTCTTGTCGTTCATGGTCAGGACTTCGTCGATGACGGCTTCGTAGTTATCCCAGGTCATAGGGGTGTCGATGAGGCCGCCCTCCATCAGGGTCTTGTTTGCGGAAGCCAGAACGCCGTCGGCCACCTGCTGGGCACCGGCATTCAAAGCGGCGTTGTTGGAGGTCAGGGTGTCGAGGCCGTTGGTCAGCTGGCCGAGGCCGTTGTCCAGCGCGGCAACACCGGTCTTCAGCTGGGATGCACCATCCAGCAGAGCCAGCGTACCGCCGGCCAGCTGCGAGACGCCGTCTTCCAGCTGAGACGCACCGTCCATGAGCTGGCTCATAGCGTCGTTCAGCTGCTGGATGCCATCGGTCAGCTCGTTGATGCTGTCAAGGTCAAAGACATTGTCCGTGCCCAGCGCATCGGGGCTGGTGGCTGCGGCCAGCATGATCTGCGGAGCTGCCAGATTTTCCACATCGGCTTCCACAGTCACGCTGTCCTGCAAATAATCTTCCACCGTGGACAGGTCCTCCGGCAGCAGGCCGGACAGCGAATCCTTCACGCCGGGCAGAGTGACAAACGCGGCCACGTTGCTCTTGGCGGCAGACTCGATCACGCCGTGCTCAGCGGTCACATTGGAGACGTCCTCCCCAAAGATGACGCCCACCGCCGTGATGAGCGGGGTGACGATGGTGCGGTCGGTGCCGTTGACATTCACGGTGCCGGTCTCGTTGTTGGTCAGGTCGATTTGAATGGTCAGGTGGCCGCTTTTGCCCATCAGGTTCTCCAGGCTGTCGGTCACGCCGTCCAGCGTGTAGGTGACTTTGGCCGAGATGGGCAGATCACGGTCGGTGGTCCCTTTATAATAGACGTCGGTGTCGTCGGTGTTCCAGACCAGCTTTTCGCCGTCCTGGGTAAAGGCGGCATCGCTCTCGGTGTTCTGGATGTCGGTCAGGGAAGAAACATCGGTCACGCCGGACAGGCCGTTGGCGTTGTACAGATGCTCGCTGACGCTGGTGCTCTTGATGGAGCCATCGGCGTTCATGACCGCGTAGACGTTCTCAGACTTGGCAAAATCGGACTTGCCTGCGGCAAAGGCAGGCATCGTCATGCTGGCGGCGAGAGTCAGCGCCAGCGCCGCACTGGCGAAACGAAGCGATTTCTTCATGGTGATTACTCCTTTTCAGATTTCGAGGCGGGTTCGGGGACCAGCCAGTGCAGGGTGGTGTGGCGGATGATCCAGTCCAGCAGCATCAGGGCAGCGGGCAGGACGATCAGGATAACAGCCATGCTGATAAGCGCGCCGCGGGAGATGAGCAGGCAGATGCTCTTCAGCAGCTCCATCTTACTGATGGCCGCCACGCCGACGGTGGCGGCGAAGAAGGTCAGACCGCTGGTCAGGATGGACTGGCTGCAATGCTCCAGCGACTGCTGGGCTGCTTCCTTCGGGGTGCGGCCATAGCTGCGCTCCTCGTGGTAACGGGTGGTCATCAGGATGGAATAGTCCACGGTCGCGCCCAGCTGGATGGTGCCGATGACGATGCTGGCGATGAACGGCAGCTGGGTGCCGGTGAAGTACGGGATGCCCATGTTGATGGAGATGGCGGCCTCGATGCTGGCCACCAGCAGCACCGGGATGGACAGGCTGCGGAAGGAGATCAGGATGATGACGGCAACGGCCAGGATGGACCAGACGTTGACGTTCTTGAAGTCCACATCCGCGACCTCGATCAGGTCTTTGGTCATGGCACCCTCGCCGGTGATGACGCCTTCGGGGTCCACCGCCTTGATGGCGGTGTTCATCTCGTCCAGCTGGTTGTTGATGGCGTCGGTACCGGTCTTATAGGAGCTGTTGGCGAGGATGAGCTTGTATCCGCCGGACTGCAGGATCTCGGTCACGCTGTCGGGCAGCAGGCCGGTATCAAAGCCGGGGCCGGTGACGGAATCCAGGCTGATGACCTGAGTGATGCCGTCCACGTCCTTGAGTTCGTCGCACAGGTCGGAGACCTGGGTGGCGGTCAGGTCGTCATGCACCAGAATGAAGTGCGAGGTGGTCATGCCGAAATCCTCGCCCAGCTTGTTGGTGCCGACGATGCCGGTCAGGTCCTGGGGCAGCGAATCGAACAGGGTGTAGTAAACTTCGGTCTTCTGCTGCGCCGCCACAAAGGGCACCAGCAGCACGAGGAAGACCGCCACAATGGGGGCTGCGTGTTTGGAAACGAAGTAGCTGGTCCTAGTCAGCCGCGGGATGATGGTGCGGTGCTTGTATTTCTCGACCCACTTATCAAAGGTCAGGATCAATGCCGGCAGGATGACAACGGTACAGATGACGCCCAGCGCCACGCCTTTTGCCATGACGATGCCGATGTCGCGGCCCAGCGTCAGGCGCATGGCACACAGGGCCAGGAAGCCTGCGATGGTGGTCAGCGACGAAGCGGAAATGGAGGTCATGGTCTTGCAGATGGCACTGACCATGGCTTCCTCATTGGAGGAGCGAAGCTCTTTTTCCTCCTGATAGCGGTGCAGCAGGAAGATGGAGAAGTCCATCGTGACGCCCAGCTGCAGCACGGTGGACAGCGCCTGGGTGATGTAGCTGATCTGGCCGAGGAAGATGTTCGTGCCAAAGTTGTACACGATGGGGAACAGCAGGCCCAGCATGAACAGCACCGGGGTGATGGTGCTCTCCAGCGAGAGGAACAGCACCAGCATACTGGCGCCCACAGCGCACAGGATATACAGCGGCATCTCCTCATTGATCAGGGCCTTGGTGTCCTGCAGGATGACGCTCATGCCGCCAAAGAAGGTATCCTTCCGGAGCACCTTCTTGATCTCCTGGACCGCGTTCATCGTCTCGTCGCTGGCGCTGGGGCCGTCGAACCGGACGATGAGCATGGTAGAATCATTTTTGCCGAACATGAACTGCTGGATGTCCGCCGGGAGCATCTCGGTAGGGATGCTGGGGTCGATCACATCGCTCAGCCAGAAGGTCTGGGTGACACCGGGCACGGCGTCGATGTCCTTCTTCATGGCGATGAGCTCGTTCGTGGGCAGGCCCTCGACCGTGATCATACCGGTGGAGGCCAGATGGAAGTCGTCCTCCAATGCCCGTTCGCCGATCATGGAGTCAAGCTCCTGCGGCAGATAGGTGAGGACGTCGTAGTTGATGCGGGTGGCAACGGCGCCTATCGCGGAAGGGATCAACAGCAGGATGGCTACTGTTAAGATCAGTTTGCGCAGACGCACAATGCCCTGTGCGATCTTTTTCATGAAAACCCTCCATTGAAATGTTGGAACAGAATTGGCGCTCAAAAATGACTCGCAGTCACTTCTGAGCAAGCACTATTATAACCAGTTGGCGGAAAGTGTCAAGACAAAAACTGACCAAACGTCAGTTTTTTTATCATCCACTGAAAATTGTCTAACACCGATCGGCTATTTGGGGCTTGCGCCGGGAGGAAAGCATTGCTAAAATAATGTTTACACGACAGAACATCGCAGAAAAGAGGAATCGACCCAAAGCATGAATACCGTGGAAGGCAAAAAGCAGGAAAAGCGCCGGGCGCTTCTGGATGCAGCATACGAGCTGTTCCTGGAACGGGGCGCATCCAAGACCAGCGTGGAGGATATCACCTCCCGCGCCAAGGTGGGCAAAGGCACCTTCTATCTCTATTTTGCCGACAAGGGTGCTGTGACCCAGGCGCTTCTGGCCCGCGTGAGCTACCAGCTGCTGGACGACGCCGTGACGGCCTGTGAGCGCGCCAGCGCGCCGATGGATTTTCCCGACAAGATGATCTTCGTCATCGACCACATCATCGAGGCCCTGCGGAACGACACCCTGATGCTCCGTTTTCTGGAGCGCAGCTTCGTCTGGCCGGGGCTGGACAAGATCGAAGCTTCCGGTGAGGCCGAGCCGCTGATGCGCAAACTGCTCCACGCCATCATGTCCAGCCCCGAAATGGCCGGTCTGACCGAGCGCGAAGTCTACCAGCGCATCACGGCGCTGGGCAGCATGTGCATGTCGGTGTGCTACTCGTCCATCCTCGAAGGCAAACCCGACCACATCGACGCCATGAAACCCGTGCTCTACAACATCATCCGGAAGGCTCTGCAATGATTTTTGCAGAAATTTGCAAAAAAGGCTTGCAATCCGGTCAAAGATGTGGTATCATAATCAAGTCGATACGACATCTGGACGGTTAGCTCAGCTGGTAGAGCATCTGCTTGACGTGCAGGAGGTCACAGGTTCGAGTCCTGTACCGTCCACCATACAGTTCGTACTCGAACCTGATTCTCTATGAGAAAGGGTTCGGGTACGTTTTTTGTTTGCAGGAGGTTCTGAGAAAGGACTACTCGGAACAGTAAACGAGCAAAGGCAGGGTATCACCATGACGGTGGTATCCTGCCTTTTGCTTTGCGGGATCAAGTTCGCTTTGTGCGAACTTGGTCGTCATATCAGGGATGTTCTTTCATTGGCGGGTATGGTATACTCGGCTTAATAAACTGGAATGAAGTGGTGCACCACATGAAAGACGTACATTGTATAGAATTCCATACAGGCAGCAGAGAAGAGCGCATCCCGGAGCTTGCAAAGGACTTTCCATATACTGCCTCAAGAGCCACGTTGGATCGCTACATCGGCAGCACTGTGCCATGGCACTGGCATCAGGCGGTAGAGCTTTTCTACATGGAAAGCGGCTGCGTTGAATACACCACACCAGGTGGAAAACTTGTATTCCCGGCGGGAAGCGGTGGTTTTGTCAATTCCAACGTACTTCACACCACAAGGGCGATTTCTCAGACGGAAGAGAACGTGCAGCTTCTTCATATTTTCGATGTTTCTCTGCTGGCAGGGGAACGAGGAAGCCGAATCGAGCAAAAATACATTCTGCCCATTACATCCGACCCACAACTTGAGATCCTTCCTCTTTTACCGGATCATGCGGCAGGGCGAGAAATCCTGAAACGACTCAAAGGATCTTTTTGTTTGTCTTGTGATACATTCGGGTATGAGTTGAAACTGCGAGAGATCCTGACCGAGCTATGGTTAATGCTTGTGGAGCAATCGCATTCTGTAAGCTCTTCCAATAGGAACTCTGCCGGAGGCAACGATAAAATAAAGCTGATGTTGATTTATATCCATGAGCACTACCCGGAAACCCTCTCGGTCAAGGAGTTGGCAGCAGCAGCCTACACAAGTGAACGAGAGTGCTATCGCATTTTTCGTGAACACCTTCATACGACCCCGATCGCTTACCTGACCGCATACCGCATTCAGATTGCCTGCCAGATGTTGGCGGAAAGCAAGGCTTCTATTACAGAGGTCGGGGCTGCTTGCGGTATGGGAAATTCAAGCTATTTCGGAAAAGTTTTTCGGGAGGTTGTCGGCTGCACGCCACGTCAGTACCGATACAAACGGCAGAATAACAACACCATCTGACAGTATCAAGATATTATTTTTAGGCTGTAGGCGTTATAATGATAGTAGCAGAAGTGCACGATCCGTAAGTGCATATCAGATTTGAGACCCCCTTTGATTTTCGGATGGAGTTTGCGATGAGAGAAAGGATGGTCCCCTTGGAGCTGAATTGCAATACAGCAGAAGCCGCTCTGGCTTGGGCAGGGCAGCAGAATCCCGGAAATTGGATCGGACATTCCCGTTTTGTAGCCCTTGCCTGTAAAAATATAGCAGACAAATGCAACGATATGGATGCAGATCAGGCATACTGCTTTGGGCTGCTGCATGATATCGGGCGTTATGCAGGGGTAAGTTCTGAACGTCATTTTCTGTATGGAACGAGGATGGAAAAAAGCTGGACAGATCTGTATTTCTCATGCTTTTATGATCCAGGATATCCACACTTCTATCGGAACCTTTGACGTTTCAAAAGAAGATTTCCGTTTTATGGAAAAATTCATTCAAACCGCTGTCTATGATGATTACGACCGTTTGGTACAGCTATGCGATGCCTTGGCTCTGCCCACCGGATTTTGTCTTTTGGAAAAACGTTTTGTAGATGTAACGCTTCGGTACGGTGTCCATCCGGCAACGATAGACCGATGGAAGAAAACGCTTGAGCTAAAAAATCTGTTTGAAAAACGAATCGGAGGATCGGTTTATACCCTGCTCCCCGGCGTTCTGGAAAATAGTTTTTCGCTGGAGGTAACCGTATGATAAAAATCGCTTTTTTTGATGTAGACGGAACTTTGCTCAAGTTGGGCAGTAAGGTGCCGTCATTCCAAACCGTACAGACCTTACAGCAGTTGCAGGCAAAAGGGATCTTACTGTGCATGGCGACAGGCAGAGGCTACCTCTCCGTCCCACATTTTGAAGGCGTTGATTTTGATCTCTGGCTGACCTTCAACGGCTCTTATGTCCGTAGCAAGGATGCAGTGATCTCGAAGAACCCACTGGACGTTGACGACAAGCGCAGAATTTTGCATAATCTGAAGCAGATGCACCGGGCGGCTGCCATCAGCAACGAACACTTTATCGTGACAAATGGGACAGACCCGGACTTGGAGCAGTATTTTTCCTTCGGCAACGAGAAGCTGGTGATCTCCGAGCATTTCGACAAGCTCTGTGAGGAGGATATCTATCAGATCATGTGTTCCTGCAGCCCTTCTGAATACGAACGCATCCTGTTGGGAACCCACGCCACACAGATAACCGCATGGTGGGACAAGGCAGTGGACATCATTCCGCTGTCCTGCGGAAAGGGAAATGCTGTAAGAGCTGTTTTGGCGCATTACGGCTTTTCAAAAGCAGAAGCGATCGCCTTTGGGGACGGCCGAAACGACATTGAAATGCTGGAAGCAGTCGGCACAGGCGTTGCCATGGGAAACGCCCTCGATGAAGTCAAGGCAAGGGCAACAGATTGCTGCCGTTCTGTGGATGAGGAAGGCATCTATCATTATTGCCTTGAAAAACACCTCATCTAAAGGAGCTGTAGGAGCTGTTTTCTGGGTTTTTGTATCCGTCTACAGCAGGGTTTGGGGCAGGCACGCCCCAACAAGAAGCTGTCCCAAAGGGGCAAGAA
>OLNL01000769.1_pt1 | contig 33731 bp, 28 predicted proteins | sample 1672181 | NCBI WGS metagenome assembly OLNL01 (sample SAMEA3136656, study PRJEB25190) | human gut metagenome | biome: human gut; feature: human-associated habitat; material: faeces | place: Austria | collected 2013
TAAAGAAGACGGAGTATCATGGGATGCCAGATATTTCTTTGCCAGACGAACGATACCGGTTGCAGATGTCATCTGCTCGAGGCATCCGTGGTTTCCGCAGTTGCAGACCGCTTCTTCTTCCGGCTCAACACATGCATGACCAACCTCGCCGCCTGCGCCGTGAGCACCTGCTACGATCTTGCCGTCCACGATGATTCCGCCGCCGACACCGGTTCCAAGGGTAACCATAACCAGGTTCTTGCTTCCCTTTCCGCCGCCTGCCCACATCTCACCGAGAGCTGCTGCGTTTGCGTCGTTTGCTGCTTTTACTGCCATTCCGCCGAGTTCGTCGGAAAGCTCTTTTACGATATTTTTATATCCCCAGTTCAGGTTGACTGCGATGGAAAGCTCACCTTTGTCATTAACCGGGCCAGGTACGTCAATGCCGACACCGGCAACATCATCTGCTACGATACCCTTCTCACCCATTTTTGCTTTTACGCTTTTTGCGATATCCGGCAGAATTTCGCTTCCGCCGTTTTCGGTGCGGGTCGGGATTTCCCATTTTTCCAACAGAGTTCCGTCTGTCTGGAACAGTCCGCATTTTACTGAAGTACCCCCAACATCGATTCCAAATACATAGTTTGCCATTTTCTTACTTCTCCTCTCTTTTTTTCACTAAGTTAGCCTGTACACGGCGGTACAGCTCCTGTGCGGCATTGTAGCCCATCTTCTTCTGTCTGTGGTTGACAGCAGCGGTTTCTACGATGATCGCCAGGTTACGGCCCGGACGGATCGGAAGGGAATGGCAGACAACCTTGTTTCCAAGGAACTCAATATACTCTTCTTCCAGGCCCAGACGGTCGTATTCTTTCTCTTTGTCCCACTCTTCAAGCTTGATAACAAGGTCGATAGACTGGGTATCCTTTACGCTCTCGACACCAAACAGCGTCTTGACGTCGATGATACCGATACCGCGCAGCTCGATAAAATGACGCGTGATATCCGGTGCCGTTCCGACCAGCGTAATGTCGCTGACACGGCTGATTTCAACCACATCATCGCTGACGAGACGATGGCCTCGTTTGATCAGCTCCAGTGCAGCCTCGCTCTTTCCGATTCCGCTCTCGCCCATGATCAGAACGCCCTCGCCGAATACATCGACCAGCACGCCGTGGATGGAGATCATCGGAGCAAGCTGGACATTCAGCCAGCGGATGATTTCAGCCATGAAAACGGAAGTCGATTTGTCTACCGCAAAGGCCGGTACCTGATAACGATTGCACAGCTCCAGAATTTCCGGTCCCGGAATCATCTTCGTGGTGAAAATGACACATGGGATCTTGCGGCTTACAAACTCTTCAAACGCGCGGACGCGCTCGCTCTCTTCAAGATGCTGCAGATACGTGAACTCTACATAACCGATGATCTGCACACGCTCATTGGCAAAATGCTCATAGTAACCGGTCAGCTGCAGTGCAGGACGGTTGATATCCGGTGTGGCAATGACAAGATCTGTCATATCAACCTCTGGTGTCAGGTTGCGGAGATCCATTTCCTCCACCATTTTGGTCATTTCAATTTCTTTCATTTTCCTGTCCTCCGACTTCATTCGACGTCTTTTTAAATCCGTCTCTTCTATGATTTTAGCACAATAAAGCATCACGGGCAACCTAGAAATTTAACTATTTTGACGAATCCTCATTTTCCTCCTGTGCAGGTGCGTGAAAGAATGTGTAAACCTGCTCCGCCGCCTTTTTATTCATGCCCGGAAGTCCGGAAAGTTCTTCCACGGTTGCCGCCTTGATATCATCAATTCCCTGAAAATGGCGCATCAGCTCTTTCCGTCTTGTCGGCCCGATGCCCGGGATGTCGTCGAGAATCGAGTGGACCTGGCCCTTGCTTCGCAGCAGGCGGTGGTATTCGATTGCAAAGCGGTGCGCCTCGTCCTGCACGCGTGTGATCAGTTTGAAGCCCTCGCTGTTCCGGTCGATCGGGATTTCCACGTTTCGGAAATACAGACCCCTTGTGCGGTGCTTGTCGTCCTTTACCATACCGCAGACCGGAATCGCAAGATCCATTTCTTCAAGCACCTCAAGCGCAATGTTAACCTGGCCGCGTCCGCCGTCCATCATGATCAGGTCCGGCAGCCGCTCGAAACCGCTGTCCTCCTGGATGCCGCGCAGAAAACGGCGGCTTAAGACCTCTTTCATACTGGCGTAATCGTTCGGTTCCTCGACGGATTTGATCTTGAATTTTCGGTAATCGGCGCGCTTTGGCTTTCCTTTCTCGTAGACGATCATCGAGCCGACCGACTGGAAACCGCTGATATTGGAGATATCGTACGCCTCGATGCGGTCGATCGACGGCAGGTTCAGCCATCTGGCGATCTCTTTTACAGCACCGACCGTCCGACCCTCTTCCCGCTTGATCCGCTCGCGGTCCTGGTCGAGAACGATCTGTGCGTTCCGCTCTGCCAGTTCCACCATTTTTTCCTTGCTGCCCTTTTTCGGCACGCGGATGCGGACCTTCTGGCCCCGTTTGCTGCTTAAATACTCTTCCATCAGCTCCTGCTCGGCAATCTCCTCGGAAATCATGATTTCCCGCGGGATGAACGGCGTGCCGGAATAGAACTGTTTCATAAACGTGAGCAGCACCTCGCTTTTCTGCTCCTCCTCGCCGATCCGCAGATAATAATGCTCCCGCCCGATCAGCTTTCCGTTCCGGATAAAGAAGACCTGCGCCACCGCATCCTCTTTGTCCATCGCAAGCGCAATGACATCCTTGTCCTCGCCGTCACTGTTCGTAATCTTCTGCCGCTCGCCGATCCTGCGCACGCTGTCGATCAGATCACGGTACTCCGCCGCCTGCTCGAACCGCATCTCCTCAGCCGCCTCCGTCATTTTTCCAGTCAGCTCTTTGATAATGTCATTGTAATTTCCATTCAGAAAACTGATCGCCTTTTTGATCTGCTCGCCGTACTCTTCTTTGGAAATGTATCCCTGGCACGGCGCCTTACACTGGTGGATGTGATAGTAAAGACACGGGCGGTCCTTGCCGATCTCCTTTGGCAGGCTCTTATTGCAGGAACGGATATCGTACAGCTTCCGCAACAGTTCGATCGTATCTTTCACAGCTCCGGCGCTCGTGTACGGGCCGAAATATTTCGCCTTGTCCTTCTTCATCTGATGGGAAAACAGAATGCGTGGAAAATCCTCGTTCACGGTCACCTTAATGTACGGGTACGCCTTGTCATCTTTCAGCATCGTATTGTATTTCGGACGGTGCTCTTTGATAAGGTTGCACTCCAGCACGAGCGCCTCCAGTTCGGAATCCGTCACAATATACTCAAAGCGGGCGATATGCGTGACCATCCGCTCAATCTTCGGCCCTTTGTTGCGGCTCGTCTGGAAATACTGGCGGACACGGTTTTTCAGCGAAATCGCCTTTCCTACGTAGATAATTGTATCGTCCGCGTCGTGCATCAGATAGACGCCGGGTTTCCCCGGCAGTTTTTTCAGTTCTTCCTGGATATCAAACGCCATATGACCCTCCTCTTTTTGGGACTGTAATGTTGAAAATGCCCAGCGTGCAGAGATCGTTTTCTCTGCTCCCGCCGGGCCTTTTCGCTTTCTTTTTATACTTCTGGGTTTACGGTAAAATCCGCCTCCGGAAGTGCTGTATTTTCTGTTTCTGTATTTTCTGGATTTTCAACCGCTTCTTCCGCGTTTCCATTCCGTTTTGCAATCACCTGATGAAAAATCTCCATAAATTCTTTTCCGGTGATCGTCTCTTTCTGGATCAGGTAAGCTGCGATTTCATCCATCGCATCGCGGTTAGCTGCCAGAAGTTCTTTTGCCTGCTCATACGACTCTTTCAAGATCTTCATGACCTCGTGGTCGATTTCGGTTGCTGTGGCATCGCCGCAGTTAAAGACCATTCTTCCGTCGAGGTACTGATTCTGCTGGGTCGCAAGACCGATCAGACCGAATTTCTCCGACATACCGTACTGCGTGATCATCGCGCGGACAATCTTCGTCGCTTTCTCGATATCATTCGAAGCTCCCGTTGTCACGTTGCCGAATACGATCTCCTCTGCCGCTCTTCCACCGAGGCACTCGACGATCATCGCCTCGAGTTCGCTCTTCGTGTTGAGGTATTTCTCCTCCTCCGGCACCTGCATGACGTAGCCGAGCGCACCCATCGTACGCGGCACAATCGTGATTTTCTGTACCGGCTCGGAATCCTTCTGCAGTGCAGTAACAAGTGCGTGGCCTACCTCGTGGTAGGAAACGATCTTTCGCTCTTCCTGGCTTAAGATGCGGTCCTTCTTCTCTTTTCCGACGAGGACAACCTCGACTGCCTCGAGAAGATCCTTCTGGGAAACGGCTTTTCTTCCGTTCTTGACCGCAAGAATCGCTGCCTCGTTGATCATATTTGCAAGATCAGAACCAACGGCTCCCGATGTCGCAAGTGCGATGCCGTCGAGATCAACCGTCTCATCGAGCGATACGTTCTTGGCGTGTACTTTCAGGATTTCCACACGGCCTTTCAGGTCCGGTCTTTCTACGATAATCCGGCGGTCAAAACGGCCTGGACGCAGCAGCGCCGGGTCAAGAACCTCCGGGCGGTTTGTGGCCGCAAGGATTAGAATACCCTTGGAGCTGTCGAATCCGTCCATCTCGGCGAGGAGCTGGTTTAACGTCTGCTCCCGCTCGTCGTTGCTGTTGTAGCTGTTGTCACGGCTCTTTCCGATCGCATCGATCTCATCGATAAAGATGATGCACGGTGCGTTTTTCTTTGCTTCCTCAAACAGGTCACGCACACGCGATGCACCGACACCGACGAACATCTCGACAAATTCCGAAGCGGACATCGAGAAAAACGGTACGTGCGCCTCACCGGCTACGGCTTTGGCAAGCAGTGTTTTTCCGGTTCCAGGAGGACCTACAAGAAGCGCTCCTTTCGGAAGTTTTGCACCGATTGTCGTGTATTTTCCAGGGTTATGCAGAAAATCCACAACCTCCTGGAGCGATTCTTTTGCCTCGTCCTGTCCCGCAACATCGCGGAATGTCACGCCGGTTTCTTTCTGTACGTAGGCCTTTGCTCTGCTCTTTCCTACGCCCATGACTCCGCCGCCTTTGTTCATGCTGCGCATCACCCATACCATGACAGCGACAAGCATTACAACCGGCAGAATGACGGTCAGCAATGTGTAAATGATCGTTCCGGTAGAATCCGGCGGATCTTTGTGGTACGTAATGCCTTTCTCCTGTAACAGATCGACCAGCTCCTGCTCATCTCCCATCATCGTTACCTGATAGGTGATTCCCTCCGATTTCTGGTCTTTCGGCGTTACGGTCAGTGTTCCCGATTTCAAGACAACTTCCTGCACTCCATCGTTGTTTACCATGTCCAGGAATTTGCTATAGTCAAGATCCTCGGAAGTAATTCCCCCAAGGGCATTGTTCAGAAGTCCCATCACCATCAGGCTGACGAGGAGGCAGATCAGGATAATGAGTATCGTCTGTCTGTTTTTCGGTCCTCCCCCGGAGCCTTTTTCTGGTTCCCGGTTCTGATTTTTTCTATCGTCCATGCTTTTCCTCCTTGTATGTCAAACCGCCCCTCTTTTTTTACGGACACTTTAACTCTTACATTATATCGGATTCCCTCTTAATTAGCAAGCCGGACTTTGTGAAAAAAGACTGAATTTATCTATACAAAAACGGCCCGCCGACACTCTTTCAAGTATCGGCGGACCGCCAGATAACACTCACATTACATTAGTCGTTATATCCGTTCGGATTCTTCTGCTGCCAGTTCCAGGAATCGGCACACATCTCCTCGATGCCGTACTCAGCCTCCCAGCCAAGCTCCTCTTTTGCTTTGTCGCATTTGGAGTAGCAGGTTGCGATATCACCGTCACGGCGCGGTTTGATTTCGTATTTCAGCGGATGGCCGCATGCTTTCTCGAATGCGTGGATCACATCGAGTACGCTGTAGCCTTTGCCGGTTCCGAGGTTGTAAATGGAAACGCCCTCGTTGTCAGCCAGTTTCTGGATAGCTTTTACATGGCCGCGTGCCAGGTCAACAACATGGATGTAATCGCGGACACCAGTTCCGTCCGGAGTATCGTAGTCATCACCGAAAACGCCGATGCACTCGAGTTTTCCGATGGCAACCTGTGCGACATACGGAAGCAGGTTGTTCGGGATGCCCTTCGGGTCCTCTCCGATAAGGCCGCTCTTATGCGCTCCGATCGGGTTGAAGTAACGAAGCAGGATAACATTCCATTCCGGATCTGCGGTGTGGATGTCGGTCAGAACCTGCTCGAGCATGCTTTTTGTCCAGCCGTATGGGTTGGTCGGGGTTCCCTTCGGGCACTCCTCGGTGATCGGAATCTGTGCCGGATTGCCGTATACGGTTGCAGAAGAACTGAAGATGATGTTCTTTACGCCGTGGTTTCTCATCTCATCGCAGAGAATCAGGGTTCCGGTCATGTTGTTGTGATAATATTCAATCGGTTTATGTACGGACTCGCCGACTGCTTTTAAGCCTGCGAAATGGATGACAGCGTCAATTTTCTCGTTGTCGAAAATTTTCTTTACGCCTTCGCGGTCCAGCATATCGGTTTTGTAGAAGGTTACTTTCTTTCCGGTAATCTGTTCTACACGCTCGATGGCTTTCTCGCTTGCATTGTAAAGGTTGTCCATGACAACAACGTCATAGCCTGCGTTCAGCAGTTCCACACAGGTGTGGCTTCCAATATAGCCTGCACCGCCAGTAACTAAGATTTTCATTTTTGTATCCTCCATGTTTTCCTTCGCTGCTGCTTTTTTGCCGCAGCGGGTTAATTGAAGCATTTAGTTTATTCTACAACGTTTCCATGAATTTTGCAAATGCACTTCTGCCTTCCTCGGTGCACTTGTAAACGCCGGCATCCTCGAGTACACCGACAAAGACTTTTCCGACTTCCTCTTTCAGGATATCCATCACATTTTCGCTGTTCAGCTCCGGATGGCGCGGCAGGAATTCGTCTACCCAGTCGGCATGTTTCTCCAGCTCTGCGACAGCGCGGACATCTTTTCCCTCTACGAGGCATTTGGAAAGCTCTTCCAGCTCATCTTTTAAGCGCGCCGGCAGAATCGCAAGTCCCATAACCTCAATAAGGCCGATGTTCTCTTTTTTGATGTGATGATACTGTGCATGCGGATGGTAAACACCGAGCGGGCATTCGTCCGTCGTGATGTTGTTGCGCAGTGCCAGATCGAGTTCGAACGTATCGCCCACTTTTCTTGCGATCGGCGTGATCGTGTTGTGCGGCTCTCCGTCAGTCTCGCCGAATACAAACGCATCCTCATCCGTGTAACCTCTCCAGCAGTTCAGGATATGCTCTGCCAGATCGATCAGCCGTTTCTCATCTTTGTGGCGGATCCGGATGACGGACAGCGGCCATTTGACGATGCCGGTTTCCACATCCTCGTATCCTTTGATGGTAAAATGGCGCTCGATCGGCGCTTTCGCCATTGCGAAGGTATAGTGGCCGCCCTGATAATGATCGTGGCTTAAAATGGAGCCTCCCACGATCGGCAGATCCGCATTGGAACCGATGAAGTAGTGCGGAAACAGCTTGATAAAGTCAAACAGCTTCACAAAGGTCGCGCGTTCGATCTTCATCGGGTTATGCTGGAAATTGAACACGATGCAGTGCTCATTGTAATACACATATGGCGAGTACTGGAATCCCCACTCCGTCTGATTGATCGTCAGCGGAATGATGCGGTGGTTCTGGCGCGCCGGGTGGTTGACGCGTCCCGCATAGCCCATATTCTCCTTGCAGAGCAGGCATTTCGGATAACCGCTCTGTTTTGCCAGTTTTGCAGCCGCGATCGCCTTCGGGTCCTTCTCCGGTTTGGAGAGGTTGATCGAGATATCGATATCGCCGTAGGCACTCGGTACGCTCCAGCGGATATCCTTTGCGATGCGGTATCTGCGGATGTAGTTGGAATCCTGGCTCAGTTTGTAGAAGTAATCGGTTGCCTCCTGCGGGCTCTTCGCATAGAGTTCCTCAAACTTCTTTACCACCTCTCCAGGGCGCGGCATCAGGCAGTCCATCAGTTTCGTATCGAACAGATCGCGGTAAACGACGCTGTTGTGTTCGAGAAGACCGCGCTTAGCTGCATCATCAAGCAGTTCATTTAAAGTCTCTTCCAGATCCGGGGTCTCCGGAATCTGCTCCGGCTCTTCGTAATCGGAAATCTGCATGACTTCCAGAAGCCGGTTTGTCGCATAGATTTTATCCAGTCCCGAAACAAGACCGGCATTTTCTCCATATTTTACCAGTTTTGCAATACTCTCGTTAATCACTGTAGCTTCCTCCCTGCTGCCGATCCAGCTTTTTTATTTCTTATTTTAATACGCCTGCGCCGTCTCCGATGTCTACGACGTAGAAGTCTGCGGCATAGCCGATTTTTTCTTTGTAAGCTGCGCCTACTTTTGCGATGAAGTTGTCAATATCTTCTGTTTTTACGATGCTGACGGTGCATCCGCCGAAGCCTGCGCCTGTCATACGGGATCCGATGACACCCGGGCAGTTCCATGCTTCTTCCACAAGAGTATCCAGCTCGATGCCGGTTACCTCATAGTCATCACGCAGGGAAACGTGGGATGCGTTCATCAGCTCGCCGAATTTTGCGATGTCGTTTGCCTTTAAAGCTGCAACGGCCTGAACGGTTCTCTGGTTCTCGTAAACAGCATGTTTTGCACGTTTCTGGCGGACCGGATCTTTGATGGCATCTTTCACTGCCTCAAACTCTTCCTCGGTCAGCTCGCCAAGGCTCTTGATGTCTTTGACTTTCTGAATCTCAGCCAGAGCAGTCTCGCACTCGCTGCGGCGCTCGTTGTATTTGGAGTCGCCAAGGCCGCGTTTCTTGTTGCTGCAGGAGATGACAATTCTTGCGCCTTCCAGTTTAACCGGTGCGTACTCATATTTCAGATCGCTGGTGTCAAGGAAGATCGCACAGTCCTTTTTGCCCATGGCGATGGCGAACTGATCCATGATACCGCAGTTGACGCCGTTGTAGTTGTTCTCGGAGAACTGGCCGTACAGAGCGATGCCGATCATGGAGATGGTGTCGTAGCCGAACATGTCACGCAGCATTACGCCGGTTACGGTCTCAACGGATGCGGAAGAGGAAAGGCCGGAGCCGTTCGGAATGTTTCCGTAGAGCACGATATCGAAGCCCTGCTCTACCGGGAAGCCCTTCTGGCAAAATGCCCACATCATTCCCTTCGGATATGCGGTCCAGTTGCCTTCTTTGCCCATCTGAAATTCATCAAGGGAAGATTCTACCACGCCGAGTTTTTCAAAGTTCATAGAGTAAAAACGAAGCTTTCTGTCCTCTCGTTTTCTTGCTGCCATGTAGGTTCCGATGGTCAGTGCGCATGGAAATACGTGGCCTCCGTTGTAATCGGTGTGCTCACCGATCAGGTTTACACGTCCAGGTGCGAAGTAGGTGCGGATGTCGCCCTCTCCCCCGAACAGTTTTGCAAAACAATCCAGTACCTGCTGTTTCATTTTGTTGTCTCCTTTTCTTTTTGGTGTGTTGTTTTCATGGTTTCGTTTTGTGTGTTGTGTGTGTATTGTGTGTTTGTGTGTTTGTGTGTTTTTTCTTATCTTCTTAAGTATCATTATAGTGAGCCGTACGCCCATCTGCAACAACAATATTGGGGCAAGCGATAATTATATTGAGGTGATCTTCGATTTTTTCTTGTTTTTTTTCCCTTTTTGCCGCATACTTTACTTATCGTATGATTTTTAATGGATTTTATGGATTGGAGGTACGTTTCATGCAGATCCGCATGGATAAAGAAAACCGTGAGCTGAAGGCCCACGGCAGCTATGAATTTCCTGTCAACATCAGTTACGAACAGCTCTCCCGCTACGAGCGCGGCTCCTTTTCCTGGCACTGGCACCCGGAAATTGAGCTGACGTTTGTCCTCTCGGGGCAGATCGGATATCAGGTCAACGGCAAATCGTATGTCTTAAAAGAAGGGGACGGCATTTTCTGCAACACGAATGCGCTTCACAGCGGCCACATGATCGACGGGATGGACTGCGTCTATATTTCAACCACGTTCGCCCCGCGCTTTCTCTATGGTTTTTCAAACAGTGTGATCCAGACGCGCTACGTCGAACCGGTGCTGACGGATATGCAGCTCGCCTCCATCGTCTTTTCGCCGGAGATCGACTGGCAGAACCAGGTACTTGCCTGTATGCACCGCATCTACGACCTCTCGCTTTCACAGCCGTCCGCGTTTGAGATGGAAATCCAGGAGCTTCTGCTGTCGATCTGGATTGAGATTTACCGCCACGCATCGTTTTCCGGTGAATCCCAGAACACGGCGGCAGCGCGTGATGTTGAGCGGCTCCGCATTCTGCTCGACTACATCCACCGCCATTATATGGAGCATCTGACGCTCGAGGATCTCGCCGCACAGATCCACATCTGCCGCAGTGAATGCTGCCGTTTTTTCAAGAAATGCATGAACGAATCCCTGTTTGACTATCTTCTCGATTACCGTATTGAAAAAAGCCTGCCGCTCCTTCTCGAGCGCCAGGCCAGTATCACTTCCGTAGCGGAACAGACCGGATTTTCCAGTCCTGCCTATTTTTCTAAAATTTTCCGGCAGCAGATGGGCTGCTCGCCGAGCGAATACCGGAACCGCGCGGATCACACGTAACGTTCAGCGCTGTACCGAGATTTCATTTCCTGCTGCCCGGCTTTTGATCCGCTCTCACAATCCACCCTCTCCCAAAACGAATGGATTACCTCCGGGAGGCTGCTGCGCTGCACAATCCGGCAGTCCTCCCACTCTCTTGGGAACAGCTCGCGGTACTCCCGGTTTCGGAACCGCTCGTCGAGCAACAGAATCACACCCGTGTCCTCCGTCGTACGGATCACGCGCCCTGCCGCCTGCAATACTTTATTCATGCCGGGATAGCGGTACGCGTAGTCGAAACCGTTCTCTCCGCTGCGGTCGAAATATTGCTTTAAAAGTTCTCTCTCCGGCCCCACCTGCGGGATTCCGGCTCCCACAACGGCCGCGCCGATCAGCTTCTCCCCGTCCAGATCAATTCCCTCCGAGAAAATGCCTCCCATGATACAGAATCCCACCAGCGTTTTCTCGTTGTCTTTCGCAAACGCTTCCAGAAACTCTTCTCTCTCCTGCTCCCGCATCGCCGACTCCTGGATCAGGCAGGTCACGTTTTCATCTGCATACAGTTCCTCATAGACCGCATAGACATCCTGCATCAGGCGGTATGACGGGAAGAACGCCATATAGTTGCCCTTCCGGCTCTGGATCATCTCGTTCAGATAAGCGGCGATCTTCTCAAACTCTGCGCGGTTTCTCCGCTGATACTTCGTGCTGACCTCGCTTCCGATCGCCAGACACCGCTTCGTGGGATCAAACGGGGACTCCACGTAAATCGCGTAATCGTCCGTATTCGTGCTGAACATCTTCTTATAATACTGCACCGGCAGCAGCGTCGCGGAAAAGAAGACGGCCGACCGCCCCTGGTTGATACACTGCTGCAGATTCTCCGCCGGGTTGACGCAGAACAGGCGCAGTGCAAAATCGCCGTTATCGAGATAACTCGTGTAGATCAGATAATTTTCATCCACTAAATTGTAAATCTCGGAAAAATTTCGCAAGTTAAAGTAAAATTCCAGAACCTGCTTCCGGATTTCGCTTGTCTTATGCGCTTCCAGCCAGCCTGCCAGTTCTTCCAGCAGCTGATTGACCATCATAAGAAACGTCGATACGCTTTCCAGCTCCGTGCAGGAATCGCACTCTCTTTTGTAGACGAGCATCTGGTGATTGCAGCGATTCAGCGCCTTCTCGAGCTTTTTGCCCGGTGCATACGGGCGGAGGAGCTGGCGGACCTTTAAAATCTCCTCTTTGACGAGCGTGGCACTGAACATATCGCGGCCCCGCTCGACCAGGTTATGCGCCTCGTCGATCAGAAAGATGTAGTCACCCTTCGTTCCTTCTGCGAAAAAGCGTTTTAATTTCGAGGTCGGATCAAACGCATAGTTGTAATCGCAGATCACGCCGTCCACCCACGAAGCCACATCAAACTGGAACTCGTGCGGGCAGACGTTCCATTTTTCCGCCTGGCGTAGGACTTCCTCTCTTGTGTAGGAATCGCATTCCGTCAGCATCTCGTACACCGCCGCGTTGATCCGGTCAAAATGACCTTTCGCGCGCGGGCAGTGGATCGGATCGCATTCGGGCTCATCGAGGATGCACATTTTTTCTTTTGCGGTCAGCGTGATTGCTTTGAACTGCAGTCCCTTCTCTTTTAGAATGGAGACCGCCTCCTCTGCCACGGTACGGGTGATGGTTTTCGCAGTCAGATAAAAAAGACGGTCGCCGCAGCCCTCTCCGATCGCGCGGATGGCCGGAAAGACCGTGGACATTGTTTTTCCGATGCCGGTCGGCGCCTGGACGAAGAGTTCTTTTTTCCGCAGAATGGTACGGTAGACGCCGCTCACCAGTTCCCGCTGGCCTTTCCGGTACGGGAAGGGGAATTCGAGGTGCTGCATTGAGGCATCTCGCGCTTTCTGCCACTGGTACTGGAATTCCGCCCAGATAAACCAGGCGTCGAGTAGCTCATCGAACCACTGCTCCAGTTCCGGGAGCTTGTACGTCTGCAGAAAATGGCGGATGCGCCAGTTAGAATGCTCCGGCTTTACCTCTTCTTTGGTGAGCGGGCGCAGAAGGCCTTCCTCCTCGGAGGAGAGCAGGGTGTACGTCATCAGCACGCCCATCTCCTCTTTGCGGTTCTGAAGGCCGTAGATGTAAGCGTAGCACTTCGCCTGTGCCAGATGTACCGGAACCGGCTCTTCCATCGTTTCGAGGTCACGGTACGTTCCCTTGATCTCCTCGATCACGGTCGTGGTTCCGTCCTCGTACATGCCGTCTGCTCTTCCCTCGACGCGCAGAATGAAATGCTCATATTCTTTTTCGTGAACCAGCGGAACCTCCGCACGGTAATCGGCGCCCCGTTTTTTCTGAATCTGCTGATGCACCCGCGTTCCCGCCTGCATGGCATCGCGCTCGCCAAAACCTCCCGACGAGTTGTCCAGATCCCCGCTGCGCAGAATAAACTCCACCAGATTCCGCACGGAAATCCGGATCTCTTTCTTCTTCTCTTCCACTAGCCCGCTCCTTTTCTAACCAGACTATTCAGAGCCCCATCTCGATTCCGCTGCGCTGCATCTCGATGTGGCTTCTCGCCATATGAAATTCCAGAAAAGAACGCTCATTCATGCAAGCATGATTCGTGTCCTTTTCTGGAATTTCGCATGGCTCTGAATAGTTATCATTATACAGAAAAAAGGAGACTGCCGCAACAGTCTCCTTTTTTCTCTCTGAAGTTATGTGTCTCGTGTGATTAGTTTTTCTTCAGAAAGTCCCCTGCGCAAATTCTGTCTCTACTCTCGCTGGCGGCGCAGGCTGAATTTTTTTCGTTTCCCTTAATAAAATTTATGCTACAGCAAATTTCTGCAGGGTTTTATTGAATGCCGGACTGTCACCATAGCAGTGTACGGTGAGATCACGGTTCAGATCCATGCTGAGGATGCCAAGAATGGATTTTGCATCAATAATAACGCGGTTGTAAAAAATGTCAATATCAAAATCACATTTGGAAGCTGCTTTTACAAACTCCTCTACTTCCTCAGTTCCATTGAGTCTTACTACGCAGTGTGACATACGATTCACCTCTTTCTTAATCAATAGCTGTTTGTTTTCCTATCGTTGAGGTAGATTATGCACTTTTTCTCTTTAAATGTCAATATTGAATTTATTTCCTTGTTTTTGCCATATTATGCATGTTTTTTATGCAAGTTTTTCTCATTAACCCTTCATATTTGTCGCTTTTTGTCTCATTTGCGCAGTCGTGTGTAACCGGTTACACAAAATCCGTTTAAAATAAAATAGTTTTTGCCAAAAGAAACGTAAAAATCTTGTCAAAAAAACCCGCTTTTCCTTGTAAAATCAAGGAAAAACGAGTTTTTCATGCCATTACTTGCTTCTATATTTAATGATTAGATGTTGATCTTTGCAATATCGGTGTTATCCACTTCTGCAAATCTTCCTTCGTCCACCAGCTCGGCAAACTCCGGATGAATCGGCATTTTGCCGAGAACCGGCACGCCGATCTCGGCTGCGATCTCGTCGATGTGGCTTTCGCCGAAAATGGACAGCTTTTTGCCGCAGTCCGGACATACGAGGTAGCTGTAGTTCTCTACGATACCGAGCACCGGAACGCTCATCATCTGTGCCATCTTGTAGGCTTTCATGACGATCATGCGCACCAGATCCTGCGGGGAAGATACGATCACTACGCCGTCTACCGGAAGAGACTGGAAAACGGTCAGCGGAACATCACCGGTTCCTGGCGGCATATCGACGAAGAGATAGTCCAGGTCGCCCCAGATGACGTCGGTCCAGAACTGTTTTACGGTTCCTGCGATGACAGGTCCTCTCCAGATGACCGGCTCTTCCTCGCCCGGAAGCAGGAGGTTGATGGACATTACCTTTACGCCGTTTGCTGCAACTGCCGGGTAAACGCCCTTGTCATCTACGTTTGCAGGTCCTTTCAGGCCATACATTTTCGGGATGGACGGTCCTGTGATATCGGCATCGAGGATACCAACCTTGTAGCCCTCTTTTGCTTTCTGGTTTGCCAGAGATGCGGTTACCATGGATTTACCAACACCGCCCTTGCCGCTGACAACGCCAATGACATGTTTGATCGAAGAATCGGCATTCAGATCAATATGAAAATCCGGTTTGCCCTGTCCTGCTTTGCTTGGACATCCTTCGCAGCTTTCTTTGGAACAGCTCGAATTGCTGCATTCTTTTGCCATGTTTCTTTCCTCTTTTCTTGTTTTTCTTGCTTATTTGACAAAGCGGTCGATCGCCTTATTCAGCTCCTGAATCGCTTTTGTGTCCCCATGCTCGACTGCATCGACGATGCAATGTTCAATGTGATCCTCCAGGATAATTTTTCCTGTATTGTTAATGGCCGCCTTCACGGCAGACAGCTGGATCAGAACCTCAGTGCAGTCCCGGCCTTCCTCTACCATCCGCTTGATCGACTCCATGTGTCCGATCGCGCGGGAGAGGCGGTTTAAGACTGCTTTTGTATTTGTATGATGGTGCCCGTGGGCGTGATCGTGGGAATGCTCGATCACGGTGCCGTCTTCCAGCACATGCACATGCGTGTGTTTTTCTTCACTCATCGTTTTTTTCTCCGCTTTTCTGGTATTTTCTGCGCGATTCAGATTTCTGTAAACGTAAACCGCTGGCGGATGCCGGAGGTCTCAATGTCAAAGACCAGAGATCCGTCCGCTTCCACCGTTTTTTCATATTTTAAGTTTTTGTCCGGAAATTTCTGACGGATATACGCCTCCGGGTCATCCGTCTCGATCTCGTCGAAAAAGACGTCCCGCATCTGATTATTGGCACACTCATTAAAAATCTCCCAGACGGTCTCGTACTCTTTTTTCATCCTGTCACTCTCCGTTTCGTAAGACTTCTCCGCACTGGCTCCACTCGCCAAGCAGCCGCTCCACAGACCATGCGGCGTTCGCGGGACTCGTCGACGGAAGACGAACCGCTTCCCGTCCCAGCTGCTTCTCCTGGTACTTCCGGTAATACTTCCACGCGGTCGCCCCGTTGCAGTAAATCTGCCGGATATCGGCGCATTCCAGAATGTCCTGCAGCGGATTCGGCACAACATCGCGGATGCTCGCATCGCTCGAGCCTGTGATGACGCAGGACGCGATCACATCCCAGACAGCGATATGATTCCGGAGCAGAAACGCCTTCTTCTCTTCCACGGTCTGCGGCACCTCTTCCCCGCACACGGCTGCCGTCACTTTCCAGAAACGGTTCTGCGGATGGCCGTAAAAAAATCCGGTCTCCCTGGATTTTACGGACGGAAAACTGCCGAGAATCAGAATCCGGGAATCGGCGCGGTAAACCGGCGGAATCGGATGCACCACCGGGTGCTCATTTTTGTTCTCGTCAGGTCGGCTCATCTTCATCAAACTCCACTACCGTATAGAATCCTCTCGGTGTCTCTTTTACTTCTTTTACGATTCCCTTCCGGGACTGCAGCCTCTCATACGCCTGATAATTCCTGCTCATGGCCACTGCCGGGGTAATCGTATAATAATAGGAGGTAGGCAGTGCGCTTTCTGTCACGTTGACTTCCTGGCCTTCCTCGAGAAGTCCCTGTCGCTCCATTTTAAATTCCATCTGCCGCATATTTCTCATCCTCCTTTTTGCAGCGGGCAAAAGATACGCCCATGGGGTATTTTATCACACTTTTCCGAAAAAGAACAGGGGTTTTCGACAGAAAAAGGGCGGTACCGCCCTCTTCCTGCTTATTTTTTATTCTTCAGAAAGTGCTACTCTCTCTTTGATGATACATGTGCGAAAAAAAGAAAGAATCCGGCCGCCCAGAGACCGGATTCTTTCTTCTTATATAAATATAAAACGCATTTCTTTTTAGTGATGGAACAGACGGATTCCTGTAAATGCCATCGCCATGTTGTACTTGTTGCAGCACTCGATGACAGCGTCATCACGAACCGATCCGCCCGGCTCTGCGATGTACTGGACGCCGCTCTTGTGTGCGCGCTCGATGTTGTCGCTGAACGGGAAGAAGGCATCGGAACCTAAGGTTACGCCCTTCATCTGGTCGAGCCATGCACGTTTCTCTTCTCTTGTGAAGACTTCCGGTTTTACTTTGAAGATCTTCTCCCATGCGCCGTCTGCGAGAACATCCATGTACTCCTCGCCGATGTAAACGTCGATCGCATTGTCACGGTCTGCGCGGCGGATGCCGTCTACGAACTGCAGATCCAGCACCTTCGGGCACTGACGCAGGAACCAGTTGTCGGCTTTCTGTCCGGCAAGACGGGTGCAGTGCACACGGGACTGCTGGCCTGCGCCGACACCGATGGCCTGACCGTCTTTGACGAAGCATACGGAGTTGGACTGGGTATATTTTAAGGTAATCAGTGCAATCTTCAGATCGCGTTTTGCTGCTTCCGGAATCTCTTTGTTCTCGGTTACCACGTTGGAGAGCAGCTCATCGTCGATCGGCAGCTCCTGGCGGCCCTGCTCAAAGGTAATGCCGAAGACCTGTTTGTGCTCGAGCGGAGCCGGACGGTAATTCTCGTCGATTTTGATGACGCAGTAGTTACCTTTTTTCTTTGCTTTCAGGATTTCCAGTGCTTCATCGGTAAATCCCGGAGCGATGACACCGTCAGAAACCTCGCGTTTGATCAGAGATGCGGTGTCTTTGTCGCAGACATCAGAAAGTGCGATAAAGTCGCCGAAAGAAGACATACGGTCTGCGCCTCTGGCTCTTGCATAAGCGCATGCTAACGGAGAAAGCTCTCCCATATCGTCTACCCAGTAAATTTTACGCAGGGTCTCGTCCAGCGGAAGACCTACGGCTGCACCTGCCGGGGAAACGTGCTTGAAGGAAGTTGCTGCCGGAAGACCGGTGGCTGCTTTCAGCTCACGTACCAGCTGCCAGCCATTGAAGGCATCCAGAAAATTGATATAGCCCGGACGGCCGCTTAATACTTCGATCGGAAGATCCCTGTCATCATCCATGTAAATTCTGGAAGGTTTCTGGTTCGGGTTGCATCCGTATTTTAACGCTAATTCTTTCATGATTTTCTCCTTTCGCAAAACACTCGATTTCTTATTTATTTTTATTCACGATTCTTGTCTCATACTTGCCGGTTGCAATGTCGATATAGCGTGTGAAGAGGGACACCTTGTTGTCCTCGTTTAAGCTGCTCCAGAGCAGTTCGGTGAAGGCATCGATGTCATCCGGAATCTCGACCAGTTTTGGCTCACCCTCAAAACTTGGCAGCGGATTGCCGTCGTGCATGTAGGTGTGGATGAAATGGCCTTCCCCTGCTACACAGTTATCATAGGAGAAGGTGTAGCGGTTGCACTGGGACGGATCGCCGTTGTTGCTCTTTAAGATCGACATCTGGTAGCCGTACGTTCCGTTCTCTACGTGCATCACACCGGAAATACGAGGAGTGTAGTTCGGTGCATCCGGCTCAAACTCTCTGCTTCGAAGGGATACCTCAAACGTTTTTCCCTGCTCCAGTCCTTCGTATACGGTATCGGTCTGGTCTCCGTTTGTTACGATCGTATCATTTCCCAGAACGCGTACTGGTGCGTAGATGATCAGGCTCGGATCTTCCAGCTTCGACGGATCAAACGCCTGTGTGCGGATTCCCTCACCCTCCTCAACAAAGACACGGTTGCGGCTGTTCTGGCTTCTGCCCATAATAAAGTATCCGGCAACGGCTTTTGTGCCGTCTTTGGATCTGCCGATCACAATTCCTCTTCCTGGATATGCATTTCCTTTTAATTCCTGTTCCAGTGATACTTTTTTCATCTTCTGATCTCCTTTTCAAGGTGGCTGGAATGGGATTTTCTGTTTTTGGATAAAAAAACAGACCCACTCCCCCAAGCATTCTTCTGCCCAGACGGTCGGCCTCTTCTCACGCTATACTCCCTGTGGTCATTTCCACTTCCGTCAGTCGTATAACTGTCTTTACCTTAACATGGAAAATCCCGCCTGTCAAGGGACGAAGCGGGATTTTCTCAAAATCAGTTTTTTAAATTTTCTTTGCGAGTGTCTCGCCTTTTTCTGTAATGTCCAGAAAACCGTCACTGTCGCGGACCAGACAGCCGTCTTCCCGCAGCATTTTGATGCCGGCCGAGATACTTGCCTGTGAATACCCCATATATCTGCAGATCATCGCATTTCGGACGTAGCCTTTGCGGAGTTTTAAAACATACGCCGCTTCCAGATAATCCTCCCTCGATTCAGTTTCTTCATTTTTGTGTCTCCTGATTCTTTTGTAGTTGCTTTATGGTAATTTCTGTTAGTTCTTACGAACCGCTATCTGGCATTATAGGGCGTAAGAAACAGAAATGTCAATGGAATTTTTCGAAAAAAAGAGAGCCTCTTTTAGAAGCCCTCTCTGTGACGCTCTTTCCTCAGTTCATACCGGCGTTTTCCGCCCTCCCACTCGGCCTCCTGCTCCGGGGATTCCAGAATCAGGCCCGGGACGGGAAGTGCGCGGCCGTTCTCGTCGATAGCCACCATCACCACGTAGGCACGGTTGATCATTTTCCGAATGCCGGTCGCAAGCTCTTCCACGTACGTGTCGACGCGCACCTCCATTGAGGTGCGTCCGACATACGTCACTCTTCCGACCAGTACGACGGTGTCGTTCAGAAAAGCAGGATGCTTGAAGTTCAGATTGTCGATGCACGCGGTGGTGATTTCGTGGCCGCAGTGGCGGCGTCCCACCAGACCGGCAAGCTCATCGATCCACGCGACCAGCTGGCCGCCGAACAGACGGCCATAGCCGTTGATATGGCGGTGCATCAGAAGATACGACTGCTCTGTCTCAGAATCTTTTACGCGTTTCTTTGCCATTTCTTCCATTTTACCAATACGCTCCTTTTCACATCCTGTTTTTTGTATCTTTATACGTTCGCAAGTGCCTGATCAAGATCTGCAATGATATCGTTCACATCCTCGATGCCGACTGACAGACGGATCAGATCCGGCAGAACACCGGCTTCGATGAGCTGCTGATCGTTCAGCTGGCGATGGGTATGGCTTGCCGGGTGCAGAACGCAGCTTCTTGCATCGGCAACGTGTGTTACAATTGCTACCATTTTCAGGCCGTTCGTGAAGCGCATCGCGCCGTCTCTTCCGCCCTTTGGTCCGAAGCAGAGAACACCGCAGGTTCCGTTCGGCATGTATTTTTCTGCCAGCGCATGGTATTTGCTGTCTGCAAGGCCTGCGTACTCAACCCATGCTACCTTCGGGTGGTTTTTCAGGAACTCTGCCACTTTCTCGGCATTTCTGCAGTGACGCTCCACGCGCAGGTGCAGGGTCTCCAGGCCGACATTCGTCAGGAATGCATTCTGCGGGGACTGGCATGCTCCCATATCGCGCATCAGCTGTGCGGTTGCTTTTGTGATGTATGCTTTTTTGCCGAATTTCTGGGTGTAAATAACACCATGATACGACTCGTCCGGTGTGGTAAGACCCGGGAATTTTTCTGCATGCGCATCCCAGTCGAAGTTTCCGGAATCGACAATCGCTCCGCCGAGCGCCATTGCATGGCCGTCCATGTATTTTGTGGTGGAATGGGTGACAATATCTACACCGAACTCGAACGGACGGCAGTTGATCGGGGTTGCAAAGGTGTTGTCGCAGATCATCGGAACGCCGTGCTCATGTGCAAGTTTAACAAACTTGTCAATGTCAAGTACAACACCTGCCGGGTTGGAAATCGTCTCGGCAAAGACAGCTTTGGTGTTCGGCTGGAATGCTTTTTCCAGCTCCTCTGCCGGCGCATCCTGGTCCACGAGGGTAGTCTCGATGCCGAATCGTTTTAAGGTAACGGCGAGCAGGTTGGAGGTTCCTCCGTAAACCTTTGCCGCGCAGACAACGTGGTCGCCTGCCTCACAGATGTTGGTAACAGCAAGCATCGTTGCCGCCTGGCCGGAAGATGTGAGCATGGCTGCCACGCCGCCCTCCAGATCGCAGATTTTCTGTGCTACGACGTCGTTCGTCGGGTTCTGCAGACGGGAATAGAAATATCCCTCCTCCTCCAGATCGAACAGTTTTCCCATTTCCTCGCTGGTTGCATATTTGAATGTTGTGCTCTGGTAAATCGGAAGTACACGCGGCTCACCGTTTTTCGGCTGCCATCCTCCCTGTACACAGATTGTGTCCTGGCTGTATCCCATAATTTTTCTCCCTTCTGTAAGTGAAACCGGTCCACCGGGCCGATTTCTGCTGTGCTCAGCGCCATAATAATACCCCCACCCGGGATGCCCGGGCGAGGGTATCACTTTTTCCTATTATAACTCTGTTTGTTCTTTCCTGCAACTATATGCGCACAGATTTAGGAGAGATATTCATCCACATATTTCTGGATATTGGAAGCATTCACAATCTTCTGCGCCTGGCCGTCCTCCACAACGAGAAGAGTCGGTGCCTGCATGATGCCGTACTGTGCAGCAAGATCCGGGTGACGCTCTGCGTCGATCACCTCATACTGCTCCTCGGCGAGCATTTCTTTTGCCATTTTGCAGTTCGGGCAGGTGCTTGTCGTGAACAGATACATGCCGTCTTCCTCGATTTTATCTGCTGCTGCAGCGGCTTTCGGCTCTTCTTTTCCAGCGGCCTGCTCTGCCAGTTTCTCTGCTGCGCCGTACGATTTCATTTTCTGCTCCGGCGATTTGGAGTGGATGATATCATATACAGTTCTGTTCTTGTACTCCTGGCGTTTTCCGTCGTTCCAGTTCTTGACCGGACGGTAATATCCCGTGATACGGCTGTAAACCTCTGCCTCTTTTCCGCAGATCGGACATGTAAAGTGCTCGCCGGCAAGATAGCCGTCGTTCGCACAGACAGAATACGTCGGGGACAGCGTGTAGTACGGCAGTTTGTAGTTCTCTGCAATCTTCCGCACAAGGGAAGCTGCTGCTTTCCAGTCCGGCAGTTTTTCGCCAAGGAACGCATGGAAGACAGTTCCCGAGGTGTACAGCGTCTGCAGATCATCCTGAATATCAAGCGCAGAGAAAATATCCTCGGTATAGTCCACCGGCAGATGGGAGCTGTTGGTGTAGTACGGGGTATCTCCCTCATGGCCTGCGGTCTTGATATCCGGCCATTTTGCACGGTCGTGTTTTGCCAGACGGTATGCGGTCGACTCCGCCGGAGTTGCCTCAAGGTTGTACAGATCGCCGTACTCCTCCTGGTAATCAGAAAGACGCTCTCTCATATGGTTCAGAACTTCTTTCGTAAACTGCTGTGTCTTCGGATCCTCCAGACCCTTTCCGAGCCATGCGGCATTTAAGCCGGCCTCGTTCATACCGATCAGACCGATGGTTGAGAAGTGGTTCTCAAACGTTCCAAGGTACCGTTTCGTATATGGATACAGTCCCTCGTCCAGGAGGCGGGTAATGACCTCACGTTTCGTCTTTAACGAACGTGCGGCAATATCCATCATATGATCGAGACGGCGGTAGAACTCTTTCTCATCTTTGGACTGATATGCGATACGCGGCATATTGATGGTGACAACGCCGACCGATCCGGTGCTCTCGCCGGAACCGAAGAATCCGCCGGTTTTCTTTCGAAGCTCACGCAGATCCAGGCGGAGACGGCAGCACATGGAGCGCACGTCGCTTGGTTTCATATCGCTGTTGATGTAGTTGGAGAAGTACGGGGTACCGTATTTTGCAGTCATTTCGAACAGCAGACGGTTATTCTCCGTATCGGACCAGTCAAAATCGGATGTGATGGAGTAGGTCGGGATCGGGTACTGGAAGCCTCTTCCGTTGGCATCTCCCTCGATCATCGTCTCGATGAACGCTTTGTTGACCATATCCATCTCTTTTTTACAGTCTTTGTACTTGAAGTCCATCTCCTTGCCGCCGACGATCGCCGGAAGCTCTGCGAGGTCATCCGGTACGGTCCAGTCGAGTGTGATGTTGGAGAACGGTGCCTGGCTTCCCCAGCGGCTCGGTGTGTTGACGCCGTAGATAAACGCCTCGATGCACTTCTTCACTTCGCCGTAGCTTAAGTTGTCCACTTTGACGAACGGCGCCAGATACGTATCAAACGAAGAAAATGCCTGCGCACCTGCCCACTCGTTCTGCATAATGCCAAGGAAGTTGACCATCTGGTTGCACAGAACCGAAAGATGTCTTGCCGGAGAAGAAGTAATCTTTCCGTTGATGCCGCCAAGTCCTTCTTTGATGAGCTGTTTTAACGACCATCCTGCACAGTAGCCGGTCAGCATCGACAGGTCGTGGATGTGAATATCCGCGTTGCGGTGTGCCTCGGCGATCTCGTCATCATAAATCTCTGATAACCAGTAGTTGGCTGTGATCGCGCCGGAATTGCTTAAGATCAGACCGCCGACAGAATACGTTACGGTCGAATTCTCTTTGACACGCCAGTCCTCTACTTTTACGTAGCTGTCCACGATCTCTTTGTAGTCTACGATCGTCGATTTCATGTTGCGGATTTTTTCCCTCTGCTTGCGGTACAGAATGTAAGCTTTTGCCACTTCTGCGTAGCCGCACTGGATCAGCACGTTCTCCACGCTGTCCTGAATTGCCTCCACTGAAATTTTTCCGTCTTTGATCTTGGACTGAAAGTCCGCTGTTACGCGCAGTGCCAGCATCTGAAGCATGTCATCGCTGAACTGCATATCTTTTGCGCCGAATGCTTTTCCAATCGCATCGGTAATCTTTTTCATCTGGAACTCTGCAATCGTTCCGTCTCTCTTTTCTACCTGAAACATGGAATCCCTCCTGTTAATTCAACCGTTTCTGCAAGGCCTTTTTAAGGTTCCACTCTTTGCAGTGTCTGAACCATATGATAGCAGAGCATGTTTCTCCCGTCAATAGTAAAAAGTACCATATCTAGTGTGAAATTTTCTAACATCACTAGATATGGTACTTTTACTTGTGTTCTGTCCCTTCCATTTTTCGGCGCTGTACGGCGCTTAAAGGGATGTACTGCCGTTTTTAAGCCCGCTTGCCATACCTCTATACCCTCGGATAGATATCCTTCGGTACATAGGCTTTTACGCGGATGCCTTCCGGCAGATATTCTTCTTCGAGCAGAATTCCGTATCCGCGGATCAGTGAAATCGTTCCCGCCTTATCGTACGGATAGAGGCGCTCGATATAGATTTTTCCCTCCATCATCCACGAGGAGAGTAAATTTTTGAGGTCTTCGAGTCCCTGTCCTGTTTTGGCAGAGACCGCAAGGCTCGCGTCTGCCCGGAAATCTTTTACAACCATCGGGGCGAGAAGCTTATCCTGCTTGTTCAGCAGGGTGACGATCTTTTTGTCCTCAACTTTCAGTTCCCGCAGCGTATCGTACACGACCTGCATCTGCAGCTCCATCTGCGGATTTGACGTGTCCACAACGTGGAGAATATAGTCGGCATACCGTGCTTCCTCCAGCGTACTGCGGAATGCATCGATCAGATGATGTGGCAGCTTATTGATAAATCCAACCGTATCGGTCAGCAGGATTTCCTGTCCATCCGGAAGGGTCAGTGACCGCGTCGTCGTATCCAGCGTGGAAAACAGCATTGCATCTGCCAGAATTTCCGATCCTGTCAGTGCATTTAAAAGACTGCTCTTTCCCGCTGACGTATAGCCTACGAGCGCCGCTACCGGGATTTTGGAACGTTTTCTGCCTTCACGAAGGAGCTCTCTGTGCTGGCGTACTTCCTCAAGCTCACGTTTTAACTGCGTAATACGCGTGCGGATCAGGCGCCGGTCGGTTTCCAGCTTTTTCTCTCCCGGTCCTCTCGTACCGATTCCGCCGCCGAGACGGGAAAGCGATGTGCCAAGGCCGGAAAGCCGGGACGCACGGTACTTTAACTGGGCCAGCTCAACCTGAATTTTACCCTCGCTGCTCACGGCGCGCGCCGCAAAGATATCCAGGATCAAAAGCGTACGGTCCATGATCTTGCATTCCAGTGCTTCCTCCAGCCCTTTTAACTGGATCGAGGAGAGCTCATCGTCGCAGATGATGCCCGTCGCATCGCAGGCGCGCACCAGAATTTTCAATTCCTCTAATTTTCCTTTTCCGATGTACGTTCCCGGATGAATGGCCTCCCGCACCTGCACCAGGCGACCCTCCACCTTCGCACCGGCGGTGCTGGCCAGTTCCGCCAGCTCGTCGAGCGATTCTTCTGCGTTTGCGCCGCCGTTTTCCTGTACGCCGACCAGAATCACGCGCTCCTGTTCTTCTCTTAAATCAAACAATCCAACTTCCTCCGTCTGTTATCGGTTCTGGAGAAACGTATTTTCCCGCTGCGCCGCGGTGTTTTCCGGGTATGCTGCCAGAAAATCCGCCATCAGCGACTTCGCGGTATCAAAATCCGCCCGTTTTTCATAGGATACAATCTGGTTGAACAGCAGATTTTCCCGGTCGGAATCCTCTGCCGTTTTGAGTCCTTCCTCGATATACGAGAGTGCACTGTCCGTGTCGTTTTCCGCAAGTGCGCAGAGCGCCAGCCCGTTGTTTGCTGCCGCCGCAAAGCCATCTGTCGAAAGATACGAAGAAAACAGTGCTTTCGCCTCGTCGTTCTGACCATTGGAAAGGTAAACCTCGCCGAGCATTTCCATCGCCGCGCTGCTGCCGTCCTTCATTGCCTTCGAGAACGCTTTGACCGCCTCGTCCTGCTCCTCCAGATAGTAGTATGCGCAGCCGATGTTATAATAATCCTCGGTCGTTTTCGGCTCAATCTTCACTGCCGCTTCGAGGTAACGGTCTCCGTCCGCCTTCATGCTGCTCTCCTGATACAGCTCGTAAATGTCAAGGCAGAGCTGATAGCTCTCCTTCGTCTCCACCGCCGCATCAAAATCCACCTTCGCCTGCTCGTAATTCTTCTGCAGGAAGTACGCGCGTCCCCTAAGGAACAGCGCATCGGCATCGGCCTTTTCTTCCTGAATATTGGTGCAGATCTCAATGGCTCCATCCAGATCTCCGGCCTGTACGCAGGTTTCCGCCTCGTAATACATGACATCGCGCGAAAACTCCGCGTCTTTGTGCTTCATGCTCGAAAGACTGCTCTTGAAAGCCTCTTTTGCCTTGTCATACTCCTGGCTTTTCAGATAAGCGATGCCGAGCGACCGGTAGCTCTCCGCCAGTCGGTCGCCTGCCTTTACGGCTCCCTCCAGCATCGCAATCGACGTTACGTAGTCCTTCTGTTCGAGCGCCTCGATGCCCTTTTTATAAAGCTTTGAATTTTTATTTTCACAGCCGCCAAGCACCATTGCCGCCGCCAGAAAAAAGATTACCAGTCTTTTTTTCATTCTGTCACAAGTCCTTCTTTATGCATCACAGAAACAACCTGGTCTACGTATTTTGCACACGTTGCGTCGTCCGGTGCTTCCACCATGACACGGATCACCGGCTCGGTGCCGCTCTCTCTTACGAGGATGCGTCCGTCATCGCCCAGGGCCTCTGCTACGTCTTCTACTGCTTTCTGTACTGCCGGGTTGGCCTTTGCAGCTGCTTTGTTTGCCACGCGGACATTCTTTAAGAGCTGCGGGTAAATCACTACCTCGGCTGTCAGGGTGCTGAGCGGGAGTTTCTTATCTATCAGCACTTCCATCACCATCAGGGAGGTCAGGATTCCGTCACCGGTCGTCGCGTGCTTGCTGAAAATGATGTGGCCGGACTGCTCTCCGCCGAGAGAATAGCCGTTTGCCATCATGTTCTCGCACACGTATTTGTCGCCGACTGCCGTCTTCTCATACCGGATACCGGCGCGATCACACGCTTTGTAAAGACCGAGGTTTGACATGATCGTGGTCACGATCATATCTCCGTTTAACTGGCCTTTTTCTTTTAAGTATTTACCGCAGACGTACATGATCAGGTCTCCGTCTACCACATTTCCCAGCTCATCGACAGCGATGCAGCGGTCTGCGTCTCCGTCGTAGGCAAATCCGACATCGAGGTGTTTCTCTCTTACATATTTCTGAAGCTCTTCGATGTGGGTGGAACCACAGCCGCGGTTGATGTTTGTTCCGTCCGGCTCGTTGTGGATCACATATGTCTTGGCGCCGATGGCATCAAACACGCTCTTGGCTACGGAAGAGGCACTTCCGTTGGAGCAGTCGAGTCCGACTCTCATGTTTTTAAAGGATTTTGTCGGAATCGAGATCAGGTGTCCAATGTAGCGGTTTCTTCCGGCTGCAAAATCCACGGTGCGTCCGATGTCTTCTCTCGTTGCGAACGGGATCTTCGGTGTTCCGTCGTCGATGTAGGCTTCGATCTGCGCTTCGATGTCGGCTTCCAGTTTCTGTCCCAGGCCGTTGATGACTTTGATTCCGTTGTCATAGAACGGGTTGTGGCTGGCGGAGATCATAATTCCGCAGTCAAAGTTTTCGGTACGGACAACATAGGAAACGCTCGGGGTGGTCGTTACGTGCAGCAGATAAGCGTCTGCTCCCGATGCGGTCAGTCCTGCTACCAGCGAATATTCGAACATGTAGCTGGAGCGTCTGGTGTCTTTTCCAATGACGATCTGTGCTTTGTGGTCTTTTCCGAAATACCATCCGAGGAATCTTCCCACTTTATATGCATGCTCAACCGTCAGATCAATGTTTGCTTCTCCGCGAAATCCATCTGTTCCAAAATATTTACCCATGGTATGCTCCTTTCCCCTTTCGGGCAGAAAGCGTGTCTGAAATTTTTTGCAATCATTCAAACACGCTTTTTCTGGTTATTCACTCAAATAATAAAATATCGTAATTAGTTGTACAGCTTCTCGCTGTATACGCCGTCCGCAATCAGTTTGCGGAATGCTTCTGTTACGGAAGCTTTGTCTTCCTGATACGTTACGCCGAACCACTCTGCGTCGGTCGGAAGAACTTTTACTTCTGCTTTTCCTGCGTGCAGCAGCTCGTCGATGTAGATCGGAAGGAGGTACTCGCCTTTTACATCTCCCTCTTTCTGTGCAGAAAGGAATTCAACAAAGCCTTTCTCCAGAAGATCAATGAACTCCGGCTGCAGTCCCCACATGTTCATGGAAACAAGGGAGTTTTTGTCGATCGGATCAACCGTTCCGTCTTCTTTTTCAACGCCTGCGCCCTCTGCGGTCTTTACGATGTTTTTCGTCTCGTTGACACCGGTCAGATTTCCGTTTTCATCAACGACGCAGACACCTCTTGTAACACCGCCGTTGTCACTTAAGGTGTTTCCAAGCACGAATCCTGCCATGGAGATCGGCATAACTTCATCCACATCATGCTCCTGTACGAGGTAGTCGTGCAGTTTTACGAACGGATCTTTTCCGTAATAGTCATCAGCATTGATAACAGCAAACGGCTCTTTTACAAGACCTTTGCAGGCAAGAACGGCCTGGCCGGTTCCCCACGGTTTGGTACGGCCTTCCGGTTTTGCAAAGCCTGCCGGCAGATCATCGAGCTCCTGGAATGCATATTCCACCTCTGTGATTTTGCTGATGCGGTTGCCGATGACTTCCTTGAAATCTTTCTCCAGATCCTTGCGGATGATGAATACTACTTTGTTGAAGCCGGCTTCCAGTGCATCGTGGATGGAATAATCCATGATGATCTCCCCGTTTGGTCCTACTGGCTCAAGCTGCTTGATTCCCTTTCCAAATCTGCTGCCGATTCCGGCTGCCATGATCACAAGTGCTGTTTTCTTCATAGCGTTTTCCCTTTCTCTTTTCCCCTTTTTTCTCTTGTTTATTCTATCAACAATCGATCCTGTAGACCAATCGTGATTCGCAGCGTTTATTATTATGCTTCTTCCTGCATGCTGCTCAGCTTTGCGGCCTGATCGGCTGCAATCAGACTGTCGATGATTTCATCCAGATCGCCGTTCATGATGGCGTCCAGTTTGTATAAGGTCAGTTTGATTCTGTGATCCGTCACACGTCCCTGCGGGAAGTTGTACGTACGGATCTTCTCAGAGCGGTCTCCCGTTCCGACCTGGCTCTTTCGAAGCTCGGCCATCTCATCGTGCTGTTTCTGCTGCTCTAAGTCGTACAGACGGGCACGCAGAATCTTCAGTGCCTTGTCCTTATTCTTTAACTGTGATTTCTCATCCTGGCAGGAAATGACGATGCCGCTCGGGAAGTGGGTCAGACGGACTGCTGAGTCGGTCGTATTGACACACTGGCCGCCGTTTCCGGAAGCACGGAATACATCGAATTTGTAATCTTTCGGGTCGATCTGTACTTCGACGTCATCCACCTCCGGCATGATCGCTACGGTCATGGTTGAGGTATGGATTCTTCCGCCGGACTCGGTTTCCGGCACACGCTGTACGCGGTGCGTGCCGCTCTCGTACTTCATCCGGGAGTACGCGCCTGCTCCGTTGATCAGAAGTGTTGCGTCTTTAAAGCCGCCGATTCCGTTTTCATCGGCGCTGGTCAGCTCTGTTTTCCAGCCGCGGCTCTCTGCGTATTTGATGTACATACGGCAGATTTCTGCGGTAAAGAGTGCCGCCTCGTCTCCGCCGGCACCTGCGCGGAACTCTACGATAACGTTCTTGTCATCGTTCGGGTCTTTCGGCAGAAGCAGGACTTTGAGCTCCTGCTCCAGCTCCTCTACGCGTTTTTTCGCATCGGAGAGCTCTTCTTTCAGCATTTCGCGCATTTCTTCGTCGGATTCCTCCTCGAGAAGCATCAGGCTCTCTTCGATGGTCTGTTTCTGTGTTTTATAGTCCTTATATGCGTCTGCGATCGGCTGGAGTTCTGCCTGCTCCTTCATCAGCTTCTGGAACTTCGCCGCATCGGCAGCGACGTCCGGCTCGCTTAACTGATTCAGTACCTCCTCGAGACGCATGAGGATATCATCAAGTTTATCAAACATAAAATGACTGCTCCTTTTTGCTGTTTTCGTCTGTTTATGATGTCATTATGGTGTCAAAATTAAAATTCATTTCTGTCAGGGTTTTTTGTGCCAGATACCGGTCACCACGCGGTCCAGGCCTGCCAGATCTTTCAGAACCTGTACATCGGCAAAGCCGTGGGTTTCCATCAGCTCCCGCACTTCATCTCCCTGATCGTATCCAATTTCAAAACAGAGCTTTCCGCCCTCTTTTAAATAGCTTCCTGCCTGCTCTGTAATCTTCCGGTAAAAGACAAGACCGTCCGCACTGCCGTCGAGTGCCATCCGCGGCTCATGGTCGCGCACCTCCGGCATCAGCGTTTCAATCACATCCGTGCGGATATACGGCGGATTGCTTGCGATCACATCGAAGGTTCCCTCGATGTTTTCAAATAAGTTGCTCTTTACGAACGATGCCCGTCCGCCCGCCTGTGCGCCGTTCTTTTCCGCAACCTGTAAGGCTTTCTCGGAGAGATCCGCGCCGATTCCCGTGCAGTCCTCTCTCGTCACAAGAAGCGATATGAGGATGCATCCCGAACCGGTGCAGAGATCGAGAATCCGTGCATCTTTTGGAAGGCCGCGGAGCGCTTCCTCCACAAGAATCTCGGTGTCCTGCCGCGGAATCAGTACATGCTCATTCACAAAAAACGGGATTCCGTAGAACCACGCCTCTCCGGTCAGCTGCTGCAGCGGAATGTGTTCGCCGCGCTTTCTGACCAGCGCTTCGTACTGCTCCTGCTGTTCTTTTGGCATTTCATCTTCACTGTGTACAAAGTAGGTGCTGTGGCTGATCCCGCAGACATGCTCCAGTAAAAGCCATGCGTCCTGCCGGGCTTCCTCCACCCCCTGCTTTTGTAAGTACAGAATAGCGGATTCCAGTGCAGATTTCAAGTTTTTTCTATCGTGCACACTCATCGGTCACGGCTCCTCATGTTCTTTCTTTTCGGTTTTGGCCGGGTACGTATAACCAAAGTTTTCGTTCAGGTACGCTCTCCAGTCAAACACAGCCTCCACAGCGGCGATCGCAACCTCTGCCATCTCGGCATCCGGCTCGCGCGTCGTCAGGTGCTGCAGCATCAGGCCCGGTTTACTGATCAGGTTGACCAGTTTATTGTCACTTTTTCCCGCCAGGCGGATAATTTCATACGAAACGCCCGCGATCACCGGAATGAGAAGCAGGCGGATCACAATTTTCAGCACCGGGGAATCGACCTGGATGAACATGAAAAAGATGATGCTGATGACGATGACGTACATAAGAAAGCTCGTTCCGCAGCGCTTGTGCTCCCGGGAACTCTTTAAGACGTTTTCCACGTTCAGTTCCAGACCGTGCTCAACGCAGTTGATGCATTTATGCTCGGCGCCGTGGTACATGAACACGCGCTGAATGTCTTCCATACGGGAAATGGCTGCCAGATAGCCGAGGAACAGTGCCACACGCACAAAGGCCTCTGCCACCGCGGTCAGTGTCGTTCCGGCTCCCGCTTTGTGCAGCAGTTCGGACAGGAAGTACGGCACCATCAGAAAGAGAACGACGGCGATGACAACGGAAAATGTGACGGTTCCGTACATCATCAGCTTGTCTGTCTTTTCTTTTTTCGCTTTCTGCTGCTCCTCTTCCTCTTTCGTCGCCGGCTTTTTCTTTTCCTCCTCCTCGTCCTCATAGAACGAAGCGGAGTACATAAGGGAACTCATGCCGACGATCATCGAATCGGCAAAGCTGAAGACACCGCGCAGAATCGGAACTTTTAAAAGCCCCTTGTGCTTTGTCAGCGGCTTGTGCTGCTCTACTTTAACCTCAATCTCCCCGTCCGGCCGGCGTACTGCGACGGAATAGCGGTCCTTGTTCATCATCATGACGCCTTCCATCACGGCCTGGCCGCCAATATTGGATGATTTCATAATTTACGTTTACCTCCTCAAAGGGGATTTTCTGCATCCGTAACGCAAGAACGGGCTGAGATCTTCCAACCTCAGCCCGTTTTTCATCTTGCTTGATTCAATTCTTATTTCATGCCGTATTTCTTGTTGAACTTCTCGATACGTCCACGAGCTGCAGCAGCTTTCTGCTGGCCAGTGTAGAACGGATGGCATTTAGAACAGATCTCAACGTGGATCTCTTTCTTGGTAGAACCTGTTACGAAAGTATTTCCGCAGTTGCAGGTAACAGTTGCCTGATGGTATTCTGGATGGATTCCTTCTCTCATTTTATTCACCTCTTCTTAATATTGTTATCTTCTCAGATTTACTCTGATGATTTCGTATTTCAGGCTGACAAAATCTCATCAACCTTGCACAGCTTTCTTATTATATCACACAATTTTGAAAATTGCAAGCCTTATACTATTTTTTGTTTCTTTAAAATTTGAATCAGTTCGCCGTTGTTTCTGGTGCGGGCAAACATGTTCAGAATATTTTCCACGGCTTCCTCGGATTTCATGCCGTTTAATGCCTTCCGCATATTGTAAACGGCCTCCTGCTCATCCGGTGTCAGAAGCAGATCTTCTCTTCTTGTTCCCGATTTGGCTATGTCGATGGCCGGGAAGACGCGGCGTTCCTGCAGTTTCCGGTCGAGCACGAGTTCCATGTTTCCGGTGCCTTTGAATTCCTCGTAAACGACATCGTCCATCTTGCTTCCGGTGTCCACAAGCGCCGTTGCAAGAATCGTCAGGCTTCCGCCCTCGCGCATGTTTCTGGCCGCGCCGAAGAACCGTTTCGGCATGTAAAGTGCTGCCGGATCGAGACCGCCGGAAAGGGTACGGCCGCTCGGCGGAACGGTCAGGTTGTAAGCTCTGGCGAGACGTGTGATGCTGTCGATGAAGATCGTAACGTCTTTTTTACTCTCCACAAGACGTTTCGCGCGCTCAATGACCATCTCGGACACGCGTTTGTGGTGCTCCGGCTGCTCATCGAAGGTGGAATAGATGACTTCCACATTCGATCCCTGAATCGCTTCTTTAATGTCGGTGACCTCCTCCGGACGCTCGTCGATCAGAAGGATGATCAGATACATCTCCGGGTTGTTCCGCAGGATGGATTTTGCCGCATCCTTCAAAAGCGTCGTTTTTCCGGCTTTCGGCGGGGAGACGATCATGCCTCGCTGGCCTTTTCCGATCGGACTTACAAGATCCACGATCCGCATCGCCATGCTTCCGCCCGGGCGCTCAAGGCGCAGCCGCTCATCCGGGAAGACCGGTGTCATATCTTCGAAATTGCCGCGGCGCATGATCTGGTCGAGCGGCAGATTGTTGACGCTCTTTAAGTATAAAAGGGCGCTGAATTTTTCGGTTGCGGACTTTACTCTCGTGTTTCCACGGATGATATCTCCCGTTTTCAGTCCGAAACGGCGGATTTGGGACGGGGAAACGTAGACATCGCTGTCGCCCGGCATATAGTTGTCGGAGCGGATAAATCCAAATCCGTCCGGCATGACCTCGAGGATGCCGCAGGCCTCCTGGCCGCTGTCGAGCGTGCTGGTTTCCTGACGCGGTTCCTGTCTCGTCTCTGGTCTTGCTTCCTGACACAGCGGCTCCTGTCTCATTTCCTGCCCTGCTTCCTGACGCGGCTCCTGTCTTTGCTCTTCCTCACGGTTATTCTGATTATAATTCCGTGGTTCCTGAAATCTACGCTCATTGAAACGCGGCGCTCTTGGACGGTACTCCTGGCGCTCTCCGTTTTCACTGCGCTCTTCCCGGCGGACATACCGCGGTCTCTGGTACGGGCGCGCGGTGCCGTTTTCCGAGGTTTCCCGATTCTGGCGCTCCATACCGTCCTCCCGCTTTTCCTGCGGTTCCTGATTCTGATCCTGTACAGTTTCCGTCTTTTTTTCCTCTTTTAGAACCGCCGGCTCTTCCATGTTTTTCTGGTTTTCTTTCTGATCTTCTTCCAGCATCCGCTCAATCAGCGCTTCTTTCCGCAGGGTGGAAATCCCCTTCATGTTTCTGGATTTTGCCAGCGCTTTCAGCGTGCTCAAAGGCAATGACTCATACTTTTCTCTTGTCATACCATTTTTCCTCTATCTATTCTCTATTTGATTTTCGGTTCTGTTTGGAGTTTTTAAGATATTTGATGCGCGAATATTTTTGCTGCAATTATTTAGAATCTGATTTTTATCATTTTACTGCTGTGGATTTTTCGTTACTGTTCACTCAGCAGTGAAACACTTGCTGTTTCGCTGCGTAAGAAAGTGATTCAGG
>OLNL01000771.1_pt1 | contig 33637 bp, 39 predicted proteins | sample 1672181 | NCBI WGS metagenome assembly OLNL01 (sample SAMEA3136656, study PRJEB25190) | human gut metagenome | biome: human gut; feature: human-associated habitat; material: faeces | place: Austria | collected 2013
AACTTTTACTTTTCCCTGGGCCTGGACTATACCGCTTCATGGCGCGATATACGCTTCCCTTTTTGAGCCCGTATTCTTCCGCAAGCTCTTTGACAGAAACGCCGTTTTTGTATTTCCTGACCATCTCGGCGTTTCTTTTCTTGCCAGTCTCGATACGGTTTTGGCTGTGGATTTGTCGGCCATTCTTTCCGTGCGTATGAAGAATCCGATAAAAGAGCGTTCCACTGATGCCGTATTTTTCCTGGAGCTCCGGAGATTTTGCGCCCATCTCATATTCATGAATCATCTGGGTTTGCCAGGCTTTCTTCTTTGCTTCCCTCTGCCGGGCCTGTTCTTCGTAAAAGTCCTTCAGACTATAGCGGACAGTAGAAACACAGATTTGATACTTTTCGGCCAGCTGTTCCTGGGACATACCGTTCTTGGCATCCTCCAGCATCTTTTCATTTCGTGCCCTGACTTTGTCATGAGTTAGACACACGTGGGTAATCTTGTTAATCGGCATTTTCGCTATTCTCCTTAGCTCTGGCTTTTACGTTATACTGGTAAATCCCATTTTGATGAAGGATAAGGTAACCTAGTGAAGGGCTGATATTTACCTCCCTGCTCAACTCGATAATCGATTTTCGAGGATTTTTCTTGTAAGCATCAAGAAAAGTTTGGTTCCGCATCTTTTTCTCTTTTTTGAGAGTCGTTTCAATATGATTGTATTTTTGGCTTTCGTACTCTCCGCTCGAATGCAAGATTGCATAAATACGCTGCATGGAAATGCCGTACATCTTGCCCAATTCTCTGGCCGTCATACCGCCTTTATACTGTTTAACAATTTGCTCATTTCGAGTGGTAAGTCTCTTCCTCTTTTTTTCAAAATAACGAGGCGGCTCCTGCGTACCTTTTAGAATCTTGTAGCACATCGTTTCTGAAAGATTATATTCCCTCGCGATTTCTAAAATCGGCTTTCCATTTTTGTAATCTTCGATGATGCTTTTATTGCGGTTCATGCGTTCTTCTTTGTTTGACATAAAGCCTCCGATAAAAAGAAAGAGCAGGTTCAAAACTGAGCCCGCCCTAGCCTTTCGGTCGGATTTTGCCCGACCAACGATGTTTTTTGATGCCTTTCGTTCTATATTTTGTATTATATGCAATTCGCACAGATACACAATGTTTTTCTTTCTGGTAATTTATGGTAAGTATTGTGCAAAAAATAAGACCACTACCCTTTTCGGGGCAGTGGTCTTGATTGCTATTGCTTTTGAAAATCAATCCAGTAGTTTTCCGGCCTTGTATGAGTGGTACAAATAGCTCGGATTACAATAGTAAGTTGCAGTATTAAAATCTGAGATGTCATCGCTAATGAACGAGGAAAATACATCAATTACATCCTGGACACCAGGAGTGCTAGTACAGTCAAAGATGATGCGCTGGTACACTTTTCCGATATCTGTATAAGATGGAACCTTGTAGTGGCAGTTAGACACCGTATCATACGTTCCTTCCGGCACAGGAAAAAGCTCACAAATTTCATCGGCAGATTGCTCAAAGCTCTGGCAGTGAAACACATCCGCTGAGTCGAGAATTGCCTTGACTCCGTTTGTGCCAAGAGCAGAAACCACATCCTTGCGATGATTCCTCGTGACGCGGCCGATATATTCAATCAGGCTGCAGGTATAAAAGACATCGTTTTTGCTGTAGGTTGCAGTTTCAGTCATACTTCAATCGCCTCCTTAAAAGAGAGACATTTCAAAGCGACTTCCGTGTGAAAGCTGATTTGATGCGTGGGATGCTTGAATTTTGCCAACGCCCAAAAAGCTTCACGGCTAATATCACCGCTTAGAAAGTCGTTGACGTAGTTCCAAATGGTGTCATCCGCCATGGGTCCTTCCACAATATCATAGTCATGATGTTTGCCCGAGCGACATATAGCAATAAAATCAAGCCACTCATCACTCATTTCGGGGAATTTCTTAATATTTAGCATGGGAGATTCTGTATATTCAAACACGTTGACAATACCACGAGACCTGCCTTTTTTTGACCAGCGAGCGGCTTGTTCGTAGTTGTTAGTGCAATAGAATCCCCATGAAAAATCTTTGGCGTACCTTGTTTTTCTGACCTCAGGGTTGCGGACTATTACATCGCTGCCATGATACAGAACCATTATTATCACTTCCTTGCATATATTATACTTGTTTTTATGTGTCAACACAATCATTTCGTATGATTTTGGTTCCTACGCTTTTTGCTGAAAGAACCCGAATCAAAGTTTCGTTCTAGGAGTATTAGTTGTTCGATTCCCCCGGCAGCCACTGCTGCGGATAAGCACGAAGGCGGTTACTCGGCACGCAGTCATTCAGAGCAGAGTTCTCAGCAAGCGCCATATCAATGATGTAGTAATCATTGCCGTTGCGCATTACATCGACGCTCCACTGCCCTGTCAACTCAATGCGAGGAATAACCTTCTTCAGCTCAGCCAGAACAGTTTGAACGCTTTCGTGGTAACGCTGGTTCAGAATGTCTTCATGCATCTTGTAGACAACATAATCATGGCGTTCCTGTGGGCTGCTGACTTTTTTGAATTCGTTCTTCATAACATCGCTGCGCCAATAAGGACTTGCGCCAAGGATTTCCTTTGTATCAAAATCCACAAACACGCGATATTCAGTGTGCAGCGGCAAACCGTTGTAGATGGTGGGGTTATTTTCTTTGTCCTTGATGTATTCTCTGACGACCCACTCGTTCGTGGTGTTCGCGCCGTAGAAGCAGCGATTGTTCAGAGGGGATGCCATCGAGCATGTCAGATGATTCAAAAACAAGAAATACTCGCCCATCTCATTGATTTCCTTCGGGTTATGGATATGAGCGTTGCGGAATTCGTATTTGGAAGAATACGTGCCCGTTTTGATAAAATAGTCTTCGTATCCATCAAGATGGAAGACTTTCTGGCAATAACGGTTCACGATTTCCTTTGTAACGGGATTCAACGTCTCGAAACCAAGGCGGGTAAGCTGCAGCATGGTAATAGGTACGCGAAGAATTTTTGTGTCCGGAACCTTGAAAAATGCGCTGCCGTACAATCCCTCTACCAGAGGAGGAAACCAGAAGCCCATAGAGTTGGGGTTCATCTCAAGCATCTGATAAGTGAAGTCATCAAGGTCGAGGATGTCAAGACCTTGACGGAACATGTTGTAGTAGAACATTTTTGTGCTGTCGTTCTTTGCATTCTTGTAGCCTGCGTAGTTTTGAAGCAGTTCCTTGTACGACGGCTCAGAAATGTCAATCTTCATCAACTTTCCGGTGAGCTGCGGACGGAGTTCTTCGGGGTAGCGTTTCAACTCCTCGTTTGTAACCTCTGTCATAAAGTCGCGGTTGGCAGAGTATGTCACATAATAGCCACCGCGTTCCGCGTTGTAGATGTACAGACGTGTTTCAAGCACCAGTTCTGTGACGATGCGGTCAATGAGCGAATTGAGTTCCGGTGGGAAGTAGACCTTTTTGTCGAGAATTGCTTTGACTGTAGCTGTATCCCACTGGAGCATATTTTCATGCAGCTCTCCGCTTTCAAGAACCTGTGTCTTATAGACCTCATCAAAGGTTTTGAGGGCATCAGGGTCAGTTTTGAGCATTGCTGCAAGCTCCTCATAGGAAAACGGCTTATCTTTCTTATCGGTTAAGATGGCGCTGATTTGTTCAAACATGTCTTTTGTTTCAGTCATTTGTGGTCTCCTTTTCTAAAAAAGCCACCGTTTCTGTAGGAAAACAGTGGCAATGTATAAGTGATATGGTTTAGCTTGCAATGTACAACTCGCTGTTGGAAATGTTCTCCAGCCAGTTTTTGTTCATTACATTACCAAAACGATATTTCTTCTGCGACTTGTAGGACCAATCGCAGCCGGAAACGACATCACCGATGGCGTTCAAGTACAGCTCGCCGCTGTAAAAGTCGATATCGCCGGTTTTGTTGAATTCGTATTCGAGCTTGTCTACATGAGGTTCACGCTTCTTATAGATATTCGAATCGAGATTCTTAGCACGCCCTTCGTTCAGTAAATAAGCCAGATGAAAGTCCGTTACCTTATCGTTACGGTTATATTTCAAGCCACTAAGGATACTTTTACTTTCATACGGGATTACTTCGTGGAAGTTATCACTGCTGATGCAAAGACCGCACATATAGTCATCTTTTTCATCGCAGTAGGCCCACCACTCCAGACTCGCCATAGCAAGGTCAGCCATCTTATCGACAGCTTTTCCGTTAGTGACCATGTAAAAGCTTCCAACGGCGATACCGCGCTCTTTGACAGCTTTCAAGGTGTATCGAATTGCCGGTATATTCAGAGAGATTTCCCCACCGGTAAAGGTAAGAGAGCTGATATAAGCTCCCTTCTCAAAGTTGTCGAGAAAAGCATCGATGTATTTCTCCTGAATATCGATGCTTTCGGCATCTCCGCGCAGGCAGTGCGCACAGCACATATTGCATCGGCGCGTAACTTCTATGAATACGTTGTTTGCGCTATAAATACGCATTTTTTCATGCCCTTTCTGTTATTCTTCCTCGCAATCCTCGTAGTCGTCCATGAAGTTCTCGTTGCGGTCGACGACAACATTCACATCCGGCGGAGCGATTTTAGTCAGACCATAGTTCAAGAAGAACGAGCCGGGAATGTCATCGACATCGCCCCAGTTCCAGCAACCACAGTTGATTTCCAGCTGTCGTTTGCCTTCATCCGTCTTGAGATAGTCCTTGACAGCACTGCGCAGGACCGTTTCGGGGTCACGGATTTGCTCCGGATTGTAGCTAAACTGAATCAGTGTGCATTCCGTTGCGGATAAGCCAATGACCTCATTGGCGACGATAGTGAATACTTCCATCGTAAGTTCCCTCCCCTCACGCGTTGACGATACCGCCGTGCTTGGCCAGAACCGCGTCTACGGTTTCTACGGGCACATACCCGTAGACCGTAGCCAGCGGTGCCTCGTCGTCTTCAGCAAACGGCAGAAACTCTTCGACCTCCTCAGACAAGTAGCTGAGTTCGACCTTAGAGTAATTGCCGTCCGACAGGTCTTCGTTCGGTATGCAGTAGTGCATGCTGCTTGCCTGAATCGACAGGTTGAAGCCGTCTGCACAGACTGCAATCGGCCGAAGCGCAGGGGTGCCGAAGATGGTTTTGGAAAAGGTCTTGCGGAGAAATTCGTTGGTATTGAAAATAGCCATAGTAATATGCTCCCTTTCTGTGTGTGAGATGTTTCTTAGATGTACTTTTCCCAGAAGCGCTCGAACTCTTCGTCCGGCATCTGGGCTTCGGTTTCATCCATCACGCGGTCGTAAGTATCGCTGGAAATGTCGGTCCCGACAAAATCAGCAACAGCCTCATGTCCGCGCTTCTGGATGGCATCCTTCAGGATAGCCCAACGACATTCGTGAATGGCATCATCCAGCGTTTTGTTGCCATCAGGCTGCCAATACTCGCCTGTCTGCTGAATTCTATAAAACTCATCCAGCGCATCATCAACATTGTTTTCGAGAAGAATATCGTCAATAAAATTGATAGGATAATCCTTGCCGTTGATTTTCACTTCTGCATAACTGAACGAGTCATCATCATCGGGGCTTGCGCAGCATTCGACAGCAAAAACTTCATGGGTTTTGCGGTTGGCTTTGCATGGCAGATTGAACATTGCACCGGAATCAAAGCAGGACTCAATGCAGGCATTGACCACATCGCTTACGGGAGACTCTGCAGCCTCCTGATATTCCGGCATGTGCCAGATGTCGATGCTTGCCTTGTTGGTATCCTCAATGTTGCGGACCTTCAAGACACGGACACCCTTCTTCTCCATGTGAATGACGGCACGGCACAGGTCCACACGGATTTCGTGTGAATCCATAATGGTGCCGCGGTCATCCTTAGGTAGGAAGATTTCGATAACTTTGTTGATATCGGGGGTTTCGGCGACGAAATAGACTTTGTCATCGTGAATTTTGAACATTGCATTACGCTCCTTCTTGTTCATACAAAAAGGGCGGGCTCCCTAAAAACAGGAAGTCCGCCCTTTAAGCGAAATTGTGAATGTACGAAAGGCATAAAACCCTTTCGATATGGAATGTTATCTATCGTACAATTTTTATTGTAGTCGGTTCGCACAGCTTGTCGAGTAAATCAGGTGCAATTTTTATGGTTTGCAAATCCCACACGCCGAATACCCTTCCTGGATGAGCTCATCGCGGGGCCCCATATAGTCGATTCGATTCTTTTGACTCATCGATTCGACTGCAGAGCAATCGGGTTTGTGAAACTTCATAGTGCTCGTGTTCAGAACGTATGTCTCGTCTATGACAAGTGAAGCTTTGTCCTGTTCATCCTTGGAATCTGCAGCACTACCGGCTTCAATCCGATTTTCATCATGATATTCACCGGAAGTGAAACTTACCTCTTTGCCATCCGAGGTGCAGTAAATATCACCCAGCAGGTCTGTGCGATAAACCTCGACACCTTTGTTTTGCAGCTTGTCGAGTGTTTCCTGATGCGGGTGGCCATAGCTGTTCCCTGTGCCACAAGAAATCACAGCATATGTTGGATTTACCGCATCCAGAAAAGCCTCTGAGGTAGATGTACTTGAGCCATGATGCCCTACTTTCAGAACTGTTGACTGAATGTCTTGTCCCGATGCAAGTATCACGTTTTCCGCTTCCTGTTCCGCATCTCCGGTAAAGAGGAACGAAGTATCCCCATAAACGATGCGCAGAACCATCGATGCATTGTTCGTGTCATCGGGAACAGAATTAACACCAACTATCGTGAATTCCGCTTCCCCCAGAGTGTAGGTTTCACCCACATCCGGTATCGTGATGCCTCCGCTTTTTTGCTCCGCGTAGCTTGCAAAGTCCCGAAATGCTTTGCTGTCGTATTCTGTCACAGGGCATAGAGTCATGTCCGCAGTGACGGCCTCAAAAGCACCGGACAAGCCGCCGATGTGGTCTTCGTGCGCGTGAGTCCCAACGACATAATCCAGGTGCCCATCGGTTTCACGCTGCATAACAGAATATAAGAGGTTAGAATCATCTACATTACCGCCATCAATAAGCATTGAGTGGCCGTCACAGGTGATAAGGGCGGAATCCGCCTGCCCTACGTCTATAAAGTGAATAGTAAAGCTGCCGTCCACCGAATCGCCAGCCGTCTGTTCACTGCTTGCAGTGCTTTCTGAGACGACCCCGGTGCTGGATGGACTTTCCGATATTATCGGACTCTGACCGCAGCCGGTGAAGCTGAGTGCAAAGAGCGCAGCGATGATTGCCGCTGTACTCCGTAAAAGCTTGTTTTTGATTTTCATGAATTCTTCTCCTTTCAACAAAAAAAGCGGACCTACCCCGCTATGGGATAAGTCCGCTTAAAATACAGATTGTGAATCCTACTGATTACTTAGTATCTGTTCACACTTTACATTGTACGGCGTTCGTATATTTTGGCAAGCGCTATTTTTCCCCAAACTTGATGTCGATATATACAATCTCAAAGCACAACGCAGCGCTCAAGACAAATCCAAGAACAACATATGACGGATGGGTCAAGGACCAGTCAGGATTCGCTAGATACCCATGCCAATATCTAATGTTAAGTACAAAAATAAACACCGGCAGAATTAGATACCAGATGCTTTCCAGCACAATTTTGATGTCTTTTCGCATTTCACTCGCCTCGAAATTCGAGCGGAATCATGGCCTGGCGCTTCCGGCTTTCTGTATACCAGAAAATACTAAGTCCGGCCAGGATGGCAAAAATGATAATTTTCAAAAGCCTTTTCATTTCGTTCTCCTTTATGCTGCGGATGCAAAAATGTCACCGCAAGGGCAATTATAAAACATTTTATACCGACTTGTCACGGCCGATATATCCCAATTCTTAATATCTCTCATTGTTTATGCTTTGCTCATTTTTGTCAGTCGCTTAGCAACTGACATGATGAGCCATTTCTGGGTTTTCTCCGAGAGTTGGCGGGGCTTGCATTCGATTTTCTTGCGAATCCCGCAGGTACTTTCGCCGTTGTAATATAGCAGAACTCCTATACCATCAGGAATCTCATCTTTGACTTTCTTGTATAGTGCTAACGGCATCGCATAGTAGTTACAGTGCCCCACAAAGTTGTGGCCATGGTCAGAGTGAAAGTCACTCACGGAAACCTTAATTTCCACGCAGGTGATGACGGCGTCGATGGTGTATGTATGTTTCGTCTTATATAGCCTGCAGAACCGTTCCGTACACGGTTCATTACGAAAACTCCAGTTGGCGATATCTTTAGGGCATGATACTTCCTGCGTCCACTGCCGGACGGACGGCATAACTAAGTCTCTGTCCTCATCCCTGTACATTGAGAGTTTGCAGGTCCCACATTTTGTTTCTGATGTGAAGCACTCTTGGACCCGAACGAAGTCAACAAGACCGGATTTTATCGAGCCACACTCGACAGGTACTTCCAGAGCGTCGAAGCCTTGACGGAACGAATCAACCCGGTATCCACCATAGCTGGTAGGATGCCAAACCTTTAGCGCTGATTCTATTTTTTGAGTCAGAAGAGTTTTTGCCATGGCTGCTCCAATCCTCATCGAATGATTTCGTGCGCAATAACGTCGGATTCCGTACAAAAGATATCGCTGTAATCGGCCTCATCATTGCCCGCACAGACCTCATGCTGATATGGTGCCGTGCCCTTGCGTTCAATTTCGATGCGCCAGATACCGTTCGTATAGCGCACTACCAAAATCGTGTCATCATCCAAGAACAGCCTGACTCCCTTGACATCGAAGCAACCAATTTCATCGACTCCATAGTTGGAATTATCCAGGCAGACAAGGTCGTCACTGGACCCATAAATTTTGACCACGTTGCACCTCACACCGTTTTCTGTTCGCTGGTGACAATGCGCGGGATGAATAGAAATTCAGTTTTTCTTGTTTCAGTGTTGGTCCTCCGAATGACCGTGCCATCCCGGATGATTTTCACGCCGTCCTTTTTGATGACGGGCTTTTCATCGCCGACAAAGTTCATCAGTTCCAATTCCTCGACAGTATAGTTGTCCCGGTGCAGCCATTCCGTGAGCTCACCGTCATCGTCGAAAACCGGGACAGCCTCGCTCCCCAGCGTGCTCCTTGCTTCAAACTTATTCATAGTTTTTGTCTCCTTGCAACAATTTCTTATGCGATTTATCGGAATTTTTGGGGCTATATCTTAGTTTTGCAAGATTCGTACAGCTGCAAAGACTCAAGTTGATGGCATTACCCAGCTTTCTTGGCTTTCTTGGTTTCGGGTTTCACGATACCGCCGTTGGTATCGTAAACATTGTACGGGAAATCCCCATTGTTGACACGCTTGGCAACCCGCTGCCCGGTGGCAGTCTTGTAATACTGGTTCAGCCGGTTTGCAGTACGGAAAAAGGCAAACCTTGCATACTGTGTGCCGCGCTTGACACGATTTTCGCGCAGCAGTTCGTCCCGCAGCGTGATAGCGTAGAGTTCGGCTTCATTGTTGGTGAACCCCGAATAGAACACGTCCATAAACTTCTCGATATGAATAGCGGGAACATCGTTCATGGCAGCCACAATGATGGCCGCTGTTGTACCTGCGGAATTGAGTCCCAGCAGTGTAGCCTTCTTGATGCATTTGGTGGCAGATTCGATTTGCGTACGGTATTTCATCAACCATTCGCTCAAAGCTTCCTCGTGACTGAGGTTCGAGCCTGCGAACACGCGGCCAATGAGGTTTGCTGTGGAGAGAATCGTATTGTTCGTCCAGCTCATGTCGTAGTCAGACATCTGTACGCGATTTGCCATGGAGCGGATGTTCCCGGAATCGATGTGCTGAGACTTGGCGGCATTAAAGGTCACGTTCATACGCACGGTCATGCCTGACTCAACGATAGCAAGCAGTCGATGCTGACCATCGACCAGCGTGCCATCGGAGGCAATGGCGATACCCTGATGCGTTGTATCCCAATGCCCTTCTCTCATGTCTTTCGCCATCTTTTTGACTTTGGCGACGTTCACGTTCCGATTGTTATCGTTCCTCTCAAGCCATTTTGCTGCCTGTTCGGGCGAGATTTCGTAGCCATCCCGCGTTCTCTGATTGAAATTATAGCGTCCCATTTGTGATTCCTTTCTGCCCAAGTAGGCGTGTGTTTGATATTTATTATTGATATTCAGAAAAATTCCCTGATTTGTGATTATATTCGTGTTGGTCGAGTTGGCGTGGCTGCATCGAAACAGTGCGCAACGTTCTGAGTCTGTGCATAACACCTCCTCTCACCAGCGGCGATAAGGTATCCTTGCCGCTGAGGTTATGAGTCCTAGCTCTGTCGTCTGAATCAGCCAGAATCGCCAGCAACTCATCGAGCCGGAAGTATCGACAACGAACAAAGCTATTTCTTAGTCTGTGCGGGTGTATCCGTGGTCAGCTAACCATTTATGTACTTCATTCGTGACGTTCAATGTATCGATGGAATAGCTGTTAACTCCCAGTTTGCCATTGGAAAGATTCATGCCGATATTATAAATGAGCTTGTGGCCTTTCATTTTGCCGATGGTCGTTGTGCTTCCTGCGGCGAATGTTTTGACTCCGACGCCGAGTTCCGAGTTATTCTCGTAGTCCAGCTCTTTGTAAGTAAAATTGTCTTGTACAAGAATCAGTTTTTTGAAAATCTGATGACTCTGCAAGATGCCATTATGAATGGAAAGGCAGTTTTGCCAATCGGCTTCAAAATCAATCCAGTTCCCGAATGTGGAAGCTGTCAATGGAGCATTAGGACTCTGGTTGATAGCCGCTGCCTCTTGAAGCAGCAGTTTCTTAGGTGTTTTGTATTCCGCTACCGGATAGTTAATTTCGCCCTTGCACAGTATTTTCGCAAATGCTTTGACGGCAAGCTTACCAAAGATAACGCAGAAGCATCCGCAGAAACCAAAAAATGCGCCAAGCAGATAGAATACAAGTGTTGCTGTATGGATGCTTTCGGGGTCGTATCTCTGCGCTGATGCCTCCGAAATAACAAGGCCAATTGGAATCAGCAGCAAGATAATGCCGAAAATTATAAAGGCGATTCCCATTGTTACCCACATCCGACCCGTACCTGCCGGGGTCGCATATTTCAGTGCTCTTTTCCGTTCTTTCTCAGACGGAATCATCTTATCCTTTTTGGCTGCCATGATTTTCTCCTCCTTTTAATCGTGAAATCTGTTGTTGATTTTCTGAATCAGCCAAAGCTGAGCTGCTCTGAGTCAGTTGAAAAGAAAGCCGCCTTTTTCTTTGCCTGCTCTTTTGCACTCTTACTCATCGGTTTCTTCGTGCCGTCCAGATGATGCTTGCTCTTGTACGAATAGCCTTTCCAGGCAGCCTGATAGGAAAGGTAGCCATATCCGTTAGCATTGTCCAGGACCTTATCAGTAGCCGTCTCGACCACAACATAGCGCGGCTGATTGGGCTTTGAAAGTTCAGGACTCTTCACGACACGGTAACTCTTCTTTTCATCTGCACCGTACTTGGAAAACGGCAATGTGGATTCCTTTTGGGGTTTGGCTTTTGCCTTGGTATTTTCGGTATTTCCCTCGACGGAATCCACCAGTTCAGAGTCAAAGAACGCCTCATCAAGAGGTACGTTGGGGCTGTTCTGCTTCTTTGCTTCTTCGATTTTCTGATACATGGCATCTTCGGCGCGGCGTATCTTCCAAACCTTGATGAGGGCTTTTTCCGGGAACGTGATGGTCAGTTCCTTTTCCGCCAGCATCTTTTGGACAACAGGTGTGGCAAAAGACTTGTATTTTGCATACGGTCCTTCTTTGTGCTGCTCGATTTCATGGCTTACCTGAGTCATGTATTCCTCAAACGCCTTGTTCTGGTCGAGCCAGAACTCGACTTCGGAATAAGGAGAATCATGGTCCACGGTTTTTTGAAGTTCGCAACTCTTCGCATAAGCAAGACAAGCGTCTTTCACATCGGCAAAACCAAGCCCAAAATTATCGTTCAGAGTGTTTCGGCGTGCTCCATCCATCACGAAATAACGGCTTCCTTGCTTGATGATGGCGATACCATCTCCGGAAGTGATGGCGGTGGGTTCTTCCGCATATCCGTCGTCAGTCCAGCGGTCGATAATCGATGCCGTATCCTGTACAAAGCCTTTTCGGCAGATGTAATAATCCGCGCCGTTGTAAGCTCGTTTCGTGATGCACTTGAGGATTGCGTCAATCAGAGCGTCCTTATCCTTGATTTTTACGCTGTACATCAGGTTACTTTTCACGTTCCAGACAACGCCATATGGAAGACCCAGCGCAATCATAGAACACGCACACTGCAGAAAATGCTTGTGTGCTAGACTGCTGATGAACTTGATGCAGTAGACGGTGCTGTTCTTTACGACATCCGCAAGGCCCGAGGCATAAATCACTTTATGGTCATTAGTATGGATGTCGATATCTCCGCGTGCCTGAACATACTCATCGGGAGTGAACATGGTGCCAAGCCGCATACTGAGCGACATTTTGGCTTTTGCGCTCACAAAAGGAGGCTTTACCTGTTTTACATACCGGCACTGATTCGTTTCGAGTGCTGTGAGCAGTAGAACCTTATCCTCGACCGTTGCGCCTTTCTTGATTTTCAAATACTGCATGTCCTTGTGTAGGTCCATGTAATAAGCGAGTGCGTCATCGATATCATAGGAATTAAAGAAGCCTGCCTGCATGTAGATACTGATACAGGGGGATAAATCAATCATTGCATCTGCCGTCTGGATATCAATGGTCGTGGTATCATTACGTTCAATCGGTGTGACTTCCAACAGCTTATAGCAGGCATCTACATCCTCGATGAATTTATGGTCAAACATTTCAGAGAATGCGAACGGATGCGGAAATCCGCGAAGAGTTTCAGTTGGGGTCATCAGAGATTTATCGCTCAACGGATGGTCTGAGTTTACGAAAATGATTCGCTGCTTTCCTCGGCTTGCTGCGACACAAAACAGATTCCGAAGAATCTCATATCGTGCCATCGGTTTGTTTGTGCGAGACGACCAGTATTCTTCCGTGAAATCAAACACAACGCAGATAGGCCGCTCCATACCTTTGCTGCCGTCAAAAGTCGTGAAGATACCAACATCCGAGGAGGGTGCTACTGCTTTATTCCCGTCATTGTCTGCGATACTTGCATAGACATGATGCTTGTCATAGAGGTTCCCCGGTCGATTCTCCAAGTCGTTGAGCACCTTCGTCATGGCTCCAATTCGAGCACCCAGGCAAAGGACATTTTTGGGGTTCTGCTTATTCAGGAACTCTGTTACTTCATCGACCGACATCTGTTCCACGATACAGGAGCTATTTACGCCATTGATGGTCTTGCCCCAGATGTTGCCGAGTCGTTCTGCCAAGTCATGAGAAATACGGAAGCATTTCGTGAAAACCACCTGTTCATGGCGGCCGAGAAAAACCTGCATGAACTCCCAGACATCCAGCGCTGTATCATCGTAGATTTTCTGCTTCATATCGCCCACTGCGACGATTTGAAGGCCCGGATTCTTAGTGCGGATATATTTGAGCAGTTCTGCAATCTCGTCATTGATATCCTGGTACTCGTCAATGATAAGAGTATCAATCGGCGGAATCGGAATTTTCTTTTCCAATACCATGGCAAGCTGTTCGCCCTGTCCGCAATTCCGGATTCCCTTTTTGTTCAGCAGCAGGCTTGCAAATCCATGATAGTTCTGAACCAGGACATTGCCATTCTTGATTTTGTCTTTGGCATCAAGTTTGAGTAATCGGTTGTAGGTCAAGTACAAAATACGCCGTTCTGGTGGATATGCATCGCAGAGTACGTTGATAGTCGATGTTTTTCCGCTGCCGATGCAGGCGTCACACAATACGTTTTTGCCCGACAATGCCAAATGTACGAATTCCTGTTGTTCGCTTGACAAGTCGTTCAGCGTCATAGCTATATCTCCTAACAACAAAAATGCCCCGGCAGCATCCAATTCAGAAGCCGCCAGGGCACAATTCTTATCTTATTAGGGTTATTATATCTGATTCGCACAGATGTGCAAGGCTTTTGCTATGTTTTATTTTTGTTTTTTGGGCAAAAAAAGAACGCCAACCCGCAACTTGCGAATGAGCGCATAATCTTGTACAGCCTTGATGGTTGTTGTCGTTGGTGTTCCGCTTTACACGATACGCCGCAAATATGACTTGTTGATTTCCACCAGAAGCTCCTCAATTTTTCCAAAGTCAGGCTTAGCAGGAAGAGGGGTTTTCCTCACGTCATCCTGAAATCTCTTTTCAAGCGCATCAACAAACTCAAAGAATTCGGGTGCGTACGACCCGTCTTCACGCAGGTACTTGCCGTTGCGAATCGCCAACAGTTCCTCGCGTTCCTTGTCTCGGTGAGTGATAATCTCGCCTTTTTCCAGAATATCGAACGCCGTGTAGTACAACCGCACAATGTGCATCGCGTGTTTGTTGATGTGGGCAGCATCTTTTTGTGCTTTCGGATGCTGCGGCTGCTCATACTGGTCGATGGTCGTAGTCAGACTCTTTAGCAGCGACTTTAGAGAGGTGACTGGATAATCGTTCAAGCTGCAAGAAATCAGGAGCGGATGTTTGCCTTCTTCATCTGTATCCTCACTGATGGAGATTTCAAAAATGTCATCCTTGCCCCATCCGGTAATCGACCGTTCCAGGCTTCTCTTCTCGAATTTGTTCTTGAATGCTTCCGGCGAGGCCCCATTACGAAGGAGTCCCATCTGCAAACGTCTGAGCTGGTCGTTTGCAAAGCCGCCATAGCTGTAGGCAATGCGCCGAGTCAAGAACAGTTCCCTATTGTCAAGCAGCATTTAGCCTTCCGGCGTCATGTTCACATATAGCTCCGGGTCATTGCCAAGAAGTTCGATAATGTTGGGATTACCCTGCGCAAGCAAGCTGACAAACTTGTTCACAGCGTAGATGACTGTATCTGTCCGGTTGTCAATGGCCTGCTCGAAGTGGTTAAACCCTAAGATTTCGGGTGAGCCTGCCACGCCACGTATATCGATATCGGAGCCTTCGACGTTGGTTCCGTAGGCATGACTGCCGCTAAGCGTTAGGAATAAAATGTTGCTCCCCAAGTGTTTGTTGGTGCGCAGGAAATCGTATTCCTCACGCTGGACGATTGCTTTTAGTTCTGCGTTTGTCATAGGCTTTTTCACTCACTTTACTGATGATGTTGTTGTTTCTTTACTAATATTATCCAACTATCGTGCTTTTTCTGCAACGGCAGGTGCCATTTGTTTGCAATCTGTACATATTTGCATCCCTACAAAAAAAGAAAGACCCTTACCGAATTTCGGTAAAGGTCTTATTGCTATTATTTCTGGAGTTTCCAAATCTCAACATTCAGATTCCAGGCTTTTGCTGCATCGTTGATGATGGCCAGAACCGTGTTCCAATCGCCTCCGGCAAGGCCACAGCCTAAGCCATATGGCAACCGGATAGTTACGTCCTGATTCTTTTGAGCGCAGTCTCTAAAAAGCGAGAACAGCGCAGCCGCCAGTGCAGCATAATTCGTCTGCCTTTCACTCCGGCCATAGCCATTTTGGCCGAACAGGTTCACGATGTACAGCTTCGGCTCTACCAGAACTTCTTGATAAGTCCCAAGCTTGTTGCCATCGCCGCCATAGCAAAGTCCCAGATAGCGCCGATATACTACCGGCCATTGGCTACGAATTTGCATGGCAAGTCCAGCTCCCATCGCGCCACGGCAATTCACCTGCTGGCAGATGTAAGTCGGCTTACTCGCAGAAAGTCGTGAAAAAATATTGCCGTCGATAAATTTAATGCCCATCTTACTTACCACCCTTTCCAAATTTCGAAGCATTCCCTGGATAGATGGTGTAGTCCGTGCCATAATCAACGTTATTGTCTCGGTATACGAGCTCTACATTCGACATGCTGGTATAGAAAACCTTGTCTCGGTAACGGCTATCACCGATTTCAAATTTGATGTTTTGTCCGTTGTCCACGATTTCGTAGCTTACGAGAGCGGATACGGTCCAAATGTTGTCGTAGCGAAAATGAATGTAATTGTATTCCGGTTCCGTATCAGCGCTTTCCGGTGTAGACAATATCTGACCCGGAATATCTTCGAGTTCAGATATTGTGTTACAAGTCACGGTGCTGATGGCTTCTTTGTAGCCAGCTAAAGGCAAGGCCAAGCTGCACAACACTAAAACAATTCCAATAAATTTTTTCATGGTCGTTTCCTCCGCTTGATTTTTATTGTACGCAACTCGCACAAAAGAAAAAGCAGCCCAACAGCCATAAGGCCACTGAGCAGCTCAATATAAACCCTATTTTGTGTTTGATACCTGTCGTACAAATCTGATTGTACGAGCCTCGCACATCAGGTCAAGCCGTGTCGGCAGCTACGCATCCTGGCACCTACGGTTTCGGCGACAAAAAAGATGCAGCTACGCAAACAAAAAAAGACCCTGCCCGCATTTTGCTGCGAGCAGGGTTTGCTTTTGCACTGTTGTGTTTAACCTTCAAGGTCGAAGGTGTAGCTGCCCTCTTTCATTGCAACAAGGCCCTTAAACGTCTGGCACTCGGCGTCGTCCAGGAATGCCTTGATGGTCAGGCTGGTATCCTCGTTATCCAGCCATTCGGGACGCATACGGACAACGAGGTCGTGCAGCTCTCCGACGACATAGGCCATCAGGTCCTGGTCGCCCAGGGCCTCACCAATTGCTTCATCATCGTATTCGACAGGGAAGCTGATGGAAGCGGCGAGGCCGTCGAGTTCGTCAAAATCTTTGGGACGGATTACAGTGGCTTCAAGTTTCAGAATGCTAGTGCTCATGTTAAAGTCTCCTTTTTTTGTGTGTGGTGGTTTGTCTTTCAACATTTTTAATTGTACGCAATTCGCACGCTGTAGCAATACAAAATTTCTTATATTGGGTTCGCGATTTCTTGTATTTGCCTTGGGATTCTGCACAAATCAAGACCTATGAAAGGGTGAAATCCTACACAAATCAAGACTTTTACACGCCCAAAAAACAACACAAATCAAGGGTTTCAGTTTAACCCATCATTGTCATATTTATCACTTTTGCCCAAATTGCAGACGTCGCAGAGAGTGCGAAGATTTGATGGTATGGTTTGCCCGCCTTTTGATACAGGTAAAATGTGGTCAACATGCAAAGCAATGCCATCTTTTGATGTTCTCCCACAAAGTACGCATCGAAATCCATCGCGCTTCATAATGTCATATCTCAAAGAAGGAGTTAAGAGTTGCCGCTGATATTCTTTGCTTGTCTTTTTCTCTTCTTCTGCATATGACTGACGAATATATGACTCGATTTCATCCATGGTATATGTCATTGTGTCTGTGTAGCAATTTCGGCCATGAGGTGATGTGTAGGTTTTTATACACGCAAGAATTATATCTGTCGTGGGAATCGGCCACTCATTTTCTGCCCTTTTCAACATCATCTTCTCAACGGTTTTATAAAGTATTGGCTGCTTTTCGGTATTTCCTTTATCCTCACCGCTATACGCAGGAAGCTTATTGTATTCGCGCATAAATGCTTTATACAACTTTCTGTTCTCAACCACTTTTGCCAAAAATTCTTCTAACCTGTCTCGCCTTGACGAAACCATCGTATAAACGCGTTTATCAAAATTGAAGCGGTCATATTTGGCTTTTGTGTCCACAGATATATTATATTTGATAACGTCAGTTACCTGATTGAATTCGTATTTATTAACAAGCTGTTGATATGCCAAATATCGGTTACTGGAACGCGCAACGAGCTTCTCTAAATAGCACAGATAAAGCAAAAAGATTGTAACAGGAAGAAGTATAATAATTCCCATTTCCATCCACCATACCAGGCTATTGTAATGAAACATCTTTCTTCTATCCTTTCTGCTATTTACTGCTTTACCATTTTTTTCCGCCGTGTACACCGCACACCAGGCAAAACGCCTCGTCGATGCTCCTGCAGTTCATTGACCTGAACCCATGAGGGCCGGTGAGCATGTTCCCACATAAAACATAGGTTTCACTCATGCCCCGGCCGCTGACACTGATGGCGTTTCCAAAGGCATGAACGGTTGAGCCATCTCGACACATTGCAAACATTATACTCATCTCGCTTTCTGTTTCATTTCTTTTCATTCTATGCGAATCGCACCACGAGTCAATTTAAGACGTTCTGGAATAGGCATTCCATTTGGGTTGTTTCCCTCTTCTTTAGGCCGCTGCCTGCACAAAAAAGAAAAAGACCCACCCGCTTGTGGCAGGCAGGTCATTTCTTATACTGAGCATTCCTGTTTCAATTGTCGAATATACCCGCCATTCTTCTTGAATTCCTCAAAGGTATAGGTCCCGACGACATTCTTGTCTACCCAGCATTTCAACTGCATTTTGCCGTTGTTTATGGACTCGAAGTGCTCGTTTGCAAAAGCAACCAGCATAGGTCCTGCCGAATCAATGACCCAGAAGCGGTAGGCAAAGTTCTCGTCCTTCATGGCTTCAGCTTTTGAGTCTCGGACAAACGGCGACGGGATGCAGATGTTGTATTTGTTTCCGTCTATGCCATCGAACATGCCGCACATGTAATATCGATATTTTTTCATGGTCCTCTTCCAGCGGAACCTTGTGGCTCTGAAACGCTGCTTCGGCATTCTTGTAACGAATCCCATTCATCACAAATTCGCAAGAATAATAGTTACTCATAAACCAGTAGCGAGGGGTATCTTTTCTGAATCGAATCATACGAATCTCCTATTCTCTATCTCATGCGGCACTTTTATCGCTGCCGTTCTTTTTCTCTTCCGCTGCACTCAAAAGACCATCAAACAGCTCAACAGCCGTAGACACAAACAGCTGGTTCTGAATCGAGACTTTTCCCTGCTCCGGAGTCTGCCCTTTCATGTATGCAGCGGCACTATAAATTGCTGCCAAAACCTTGTGCTTCATCAAAGCAGATTCTTTGATATCCTCATTATCAGCAGTAAGGTAGTTGGCAAGGTTATAGGCCCGTCCAAGCATCAGCTCATCGTACAGCGGAGCATTGTGCTGGACCATGGTAGTGTAAACAGCAGGTTGTTCTCCGAAAGTGCTGAATCGGATGCCTCGGAATCCAGAATTCAGCTCATACAAAAGCGCGAGGCGTTCGGTCAGAAATACTGCCGTCTCAGCAGTCTTCTTTGCCGTTTTATCAGATAACGGAGCGGCATTGTTCTGCTGTGCCGCGTGCAGAATTTTTTTGGCTAAAAGCCGTTTCGCATATTCCTGCACATCGTGGTCAAGCTCATAGTAAATGTGGCTTGCCGTCTTGTTTGTACGCATCTTGTTACCTCCTGGTTCTTGCCGCCTTCTGTTGTTCGACCCACGCTTCGGCTTCCTCTACTGTGGCATACACTGCCGTCTCACCGCGCCGGGCAATCTGCTTTCGGGCATTCTGAGCTGCCTGCTCACTCTTGTAAGTTTCATAGCCAATGTAGGACCCATCCCATCGGGCAAGGCAGCAATAATATTCGTGGCTCTTAGCGGGAGCTGTCGGGACAAAGGGAGGAGGTACTGCGGGTGTTGCCTGAGTCGGCTGTGCGGCAGGAATCGGTGTTCCAGTCTTTCTGGCAATTAGATTCTGCTTTTCTGCCATCCAGGCATCAGCTTCCTTCGTATAATAGAAGTACTTTGCTTCGCAAGTATTGAACAGTGAATAATACAGATTCAACATTTCTTTTTCACTGTTGCAGACCTTCTTGCGAGCCAAATTGTAGCTTGCATCGTAGTAGCAGCAGATGAAAGCATCCCCACGCGGTGCTTTCTTCGTCTCATCTTCCTTGTAGTCTGGATACAGCTTGGCGAGGTCTTCTGCCGTATTCTTTTCCGGGTCCAGCGTGGATGCGTCGAACCCATTCGGAAGTTTCCAGTCATGAGAACTGATGATGTCCAAAAAGCTGCTTGCATAGCGCAATGTCCAGCGCCCAACATGGACGAACCCAAAACTTTCAAGACACCGAATCTGTTTCGGGGTAGCCATTCCGCTGGCTCTGCGAGCAATGAGTCGTTTGAGAATTGCAGCGGCAAGGCCCTGAGATTTGATGGCATCCCCTTTTACGCCGTAGCACGAAATACTATCGATGATGTCATCGGAAGGCTCCTGCCTCTCACTCTCAAACATCGGCTGATAATCGTTGAGTTCCGGCGCTTCGATGCTGAAAATGTACTGCAGCGGGTCAACCAATCCTCTCGGCTTTTGACGCTGTGCCTTGAGCTTGCGCTGAATCGTATCCTGCTTTTCGAGTTCACACAGTGCTTTCCGCTTTTCCTCGTCCAGCTCAGTCTGTGCTTCCTCGATTGCCTCAATCAGCCCCAATTCGGGACTCCCGAAATTCTCCTGGCTATTCGAACCGGTGAGTGCCGCATCCGCCAGCATATCGGTGGTCTTTTGTGCCACTTCCGGGTCTTCACAGAAAATATCAGCAGGATGGCAAAGACTATGTTTCTTTGTCAGCCACAGGAAATCCAGCACGAGAAGATTCTTTTTCCCTTCACATAGGCGTGTTCCGCGTCCCACAATCTGCGCATACAGGCTACGGCTCTTGGTAGGACGCAAGCAGATGATACAGTCAACGGTCGGGCAATCCCAGCCTTCCGTCAGGAGCATCGCGTTCGTCAGCGCCTTGTACTCGCCATTGTCAAACCCTTTCAGAACGTCCTTCCGGTCCGCAGACGCGCCGTTGACTTCTGCGGTCTTGAAGTTTCGCTTATTGAGGATATTACACAGTCTTTTGCTGATTCGTACCAGAGGCGTAAAGATGACAGTCTTTCGGTTCTGGCATTCTCGCACAATGGCATCCGCAATCGTGTCCAGATACAGGTCAAGAACATTGCCGAGGTCCTGAGCACTGAAATCACCGGCATTGATATGAACCTTGCTGATGTCTACCTCGACCGGAATTGTCTTCGTGTTAATTTTGCAGAGATATCCTTCCCGAATTGCATCCGGGAGCTTATATTCAAATGCAAGACTATCAAAGATATCAGATAGGGATTTCATGTCGCTTCGGTCGGGTGTTGCGGTCACGCCCAACACTTTGGCATCGATGAAATGCTCGAGAATTCCCTTGTAAGTTTTGGCTGCCGTGTGATGCGCTTCATCAATGATGATAGTCCCGAAATAATCACGCGGATACTTCATTAACCGATTCTGCTTAGAGAGAGTCTGAACACTGGCAACCACGACCATTTTATCGGAATCAAGTGCCGAGTTCTGAGCTTTCTCCAACGCGGTCTCTAGCCCCGTCACCATCTTGAGCTTGTCGCTTGCCTGCTGTAAAAGCTCTTCCCGGTGCGCAAGAATCAAAACGTGTTCGCCCTTTGCCACCTGGTCGTTCACGATGCTTGCAAACACAATAGTTTTGCCGGTTCCTGTCGGCATCACAACCAGCGTTTTCTTATTCCCGGCATCCCACTCTCTATGAATCGCCGCAGCAGCTTTCTGCTGATATGGCCGTGGGTCAATCTTCTTTGCTGTAATCATATTTCACCCAAAAAACAAACAGGCCCGAAATGAGCCTGCCTTACATTTTCCCAATTTAGTTCATTGCCCGCTGCATCACAAATATAATGCCGGTTGCCAAAACCATAACGCCAATGTCTCTGACAACGGTTCCGACCCGTTTATCATTGGTAATGTCCTGATTCCATTCAAATCCCCAACCAATCATAGCGACACCAACCACAATCAAAATAATACCAACAATCGTTAAGCTTTCTTCTGATAAACCGTACATAGTGCATTTCCTTTCCGCAAACAAAAAAGTCCCGCACAAACAACTCATGCGGGACAACGATAAGATATATTTTTGGTTTATATTTTTCATTGTACGTAATTCGCACAGATTGACAATAGAAAATTACAAAAAAATTCCCGCATGAGCGTCGCTGCTCACACGGGAAAAAATTTCTTAATATTCAGTGCAGAGAACCGTCAAAAGGCTGGAGAAGTAGTACATTGCGATGGTCGTGATTTTCACAGCATCGCTTCCCTGCCCGTTTGCAAGGCGTGTAAAGGTTCCGCCGTTCTTGAGTCGGGTCATGGTTAGGTACATGAGCATATAGGTGTTCACATAGACGTCTGTATATCGCTGACCGTCGTCCTCGTAGCGCTGCGGGATACATTCCTGACTCAACATTTCAATGAGCTGATACCAGGATTTCAGATACAGAGGGCTCTTCGGTTCATTCATAGCATTCTGAGCCTGCTTCTGGTATTCTTTCAGAGTTTCATCAGTCAGGGGCATAAACTCGACGTTTGCAAATTTGTCACGGTTGTAGTAGAGCCACAGCGTGGCATTGGACAGGTCCATGCAAATACCGGCAAGCTTCTCTGCTTTTTCGTCCTCCAGTTGAGTCACCGGAACGCTCGGGTCATCGATTTCGGTATCTTCGGAAGTCATGTCCACAATCCTGTAGCTGTTCTCTTCTGCCCGAATTTCAGAACTGACGAAGCGCTTGAAATCTTCAACGAGCTTCCGATAAGCTTCGAGCTGAGCATTTTCTTTCTGTTCACTCATAATGTGTATCTCCCTTTTGGATTTCTTATTATATGGATATTGCACTTTTTTGCAAGGGCTTTTAACCCAAGCACCTTTTGCGCCGTTTGTCAATGGCCACAAAATATCAAAGTACTGGTAAAATTAAGGTGGGAAGACGTTCTGGAACCATGAAACACAGGGCCCTGCCTCTTGCTTATGGCTGCTGACTTTTTTCAGCCTGCGTTCTGGCTGTTCTTCTTGACATCGGCTGCAACCTTCAAGCGGCGTATGTACTCTTCCAGTTCCTCCAGTGTATAGGTCTCTTCCGTCTCAATCGGCTCTTTGGCATCTTTGGGCAGATAGCTTTTCGTACAGACAAACTCAGGGCTCGTTACAGGGCAGTCCAGGACAGTTTCATCGTACAACTCTTTCTCGATGTTGTGGTAGAGAAAGAACGGGATATGCCGCCCGCAATCGTCATCCGATTCTGTCCAATCCGGGAGTTCCTGGATTTCGCGGCCGTATGTTTCATACAATACCGTGTTTGCCCGAGCATTGCCAAGAAGAGTGTTGAACAGCTTAAAGTTTTCTCTCACTTCGCGGCGGAAGAATTTCGGGAGCGAGAACTCCTCGTATTCCAGTTTCGTATCAGAGCGTAGGTAGTATCGGTACTGCGTCTCGACCGGTATAAACTTTGTTGCAGCATTCAGTTCTTTCAGAGCGTTGAGTCGTTCACTCGTCTTTCTGACATTATGCCTTGCATAGCACAGATACGCTGAAATCAGAATCATTAGAATAAGAGCGGCAAAGATAATGACGATGAACCATTCCTCGTCTTCCTTATGCGGCAGGTGTTTCAGAATACTATCCTGGATAGCATAGGGAAGGTCATCGAACCATTCATAGAACCCAATCGGGTCCTGATAAGTATGGGAAGCCATGATATTTACCTCATCCCATCAATAGATGAATTTGCATTCCCGACGTTCCCGGCCATTGCCGCACCAGTAATGCCGCCAGCGGGGAGTTTTGCCTTCCCCATTCTTTTTGTATTCTTTGGCCGCATTCTCACCAACGGTATACGGTTTAATGTTGATGCGTTGTGCTTTTCCCTGGAATACAAAAACCGGGCGGTCACGCTTCTTGGAAGTTTCCAAGCGGACATCAGGGTTCTTGCTGGCAAGATAGTTGGCGCACAGGATTGCCAGCCGGACATAAGGCGTTCCGTCGTCAAAGACCGAAGGCACTTCTTCCATTACGGCCGGAACACTGATACCGTTCACTTGCCGCTGTCCTGCTGCCTTTTCCAGATATTCTTTCGTACTCCGGGTTGCTTCCGTCAAACTCTGATTTTCCTTGGCCCAGGCAGGCAGAGTCAGGAACGTGAAATCATCGTGGCTGCCCTTAGTGGGGCCGACAAGAACGATACCGAAAGCTGTGGTTTTCTCTTTTTCGTCGAATTCCACATGCACGAACATACCGTTGTAGTCGTAGCTGTCATACACCGGGATAAAGAAATCACGAACCGGGAGTCGCTGCAGGATATCCTGATGAATTGCCACGTCATCCGTATCCATCAGCATTTTCTGAAACTCGTAGTCAAAATCATAGACCGTCTTCGTCTGATTCCAGCAGCCAATGGTAAAGCAGGGAAAAATCTGCGCAGCCAAAACACGCTCAAAACCCGGCGTGTTCATTCTCTGCGCCGCTGTCATGCAGCACAGCATCGCGGACTTGTTGTATTCTTCCAGCGTTTTTCCACACGGGTCACTGAATCCAAAATGGTTTCGGGTTTGTTTGGTAACGGCATTCGCCGTCAATGCGATTCTCAGCTGTTCATTGGTCATTTGCTATCCTCCAAAAGTTTATTTTTTGTCATATGCAAACAGCGCTGGACCATCCCAATGGTGAATTTGCGAGTCGTCAGTACTGTCATGAGCTTTCCTTCATTGCCCTTGATGGTTCGTTCCAAAATGTTCCAGGATTCGCTTTCGGGCTTGACATTGGTATATAAGTCCAGCGGAACATACAGCCACGCGATTTCACTGTCCTGCATCACGGCATAGGATTGCAGGATTTTATCAATTGCCTCTACGCCGACCTTCCAGCTGGTGATTATGGTCCGGCTGATATCGTATACAATCAGGTGCGGTGCTTCATTTGCTTCCGTATCAACTTCAATGACATGAGCAATATACGGTTTCCCGTCCACCAGCTTATACCGATAAATGATGGACGGGATTTTCTCTCGAATCAATCTGTCATGTTCAAGCGCCAAGTCCGCGTACTCGCCCGTTGCATCAATGATGATGACTCGTCCCTGACAGGTCCTCAGTGTCGCTCTAATTTGCTTGCGGCACCAGGCAGAGCAGCTCTCTTTGTACTCCGTCGAGACAAGAAAGAAATTCCTGCCCGGTGTGATAATGGGTTCATAGCTCATTGTTTATCCTCTGTAGCTTTTGTAATTCATTCACTTTTAATTGTCTGCAATTCGCACAGTTTCGCAACATGATATTGTCTGTGAATACCAGCTATCGGAGTCATAGTCCTTTGACAAAATTCGGGTCGTAGTGGGACAGGACTTCCTCGTTCAAGCTGTATTCGCAGTTGATAGTCGTTGCGTCATCCACATACATGCCTCGGTTTGCGTAGTATATTCCATCAATATAAATGGCGAACATGACGGACGGCATCAGTGCCTTTTCATTCACTGCGTAAATCAGGTATTCATCCAGATTATCCTTGACCACCGCACTCTTATTGATTTGGGCGATTTGCTGTCCGCAAAGGAATACAGGGCAGCATACTCCTTCTTTTCCAAAACCAATTTTGTAGCTCTGGTATTCCTCGCCATACAGCTGCATGGCGATAGAATTGTATCCTTGGAGAAATCCGGTTTTTGTATGGATGACGGAAATCTCGCCTACCGTGCAGTTGTTCTCACGGATAGCAAAAGGGTGTCTCAGAATATCTTTCGTGTTGATGCCGCGCATGTACGCCCTTGCGTCAGCAGCTGGCATGTATTGCAGCAGGAACTTGGAATCATTCAGCCGGATACCATAACCCTGCCGTAGCAATTTCGGGATATAGTGTGCCTGCCCGATAACGGCCTTGCCTTTCACGATATCGAAGGTGAACTCATATCCTTTCGATTTGGTTTGCTTCACAATCCATTGCAAAACTCCATCGCCTCCTTTTGCCTTCTCACTCGCTGGATAACCTTGTAAATACCAGGAACCGAGAGCTGATATTTTTCGGATAGTTTCTGCACCGGTACGCCACTCTCGTATTCTCGAAAGATATTCTCATTGCGCGGTCTTTGTCTAATTTTGATGCGCTCATTTCTACGGTTTTCAGTCAGGCCCGCATCATTGGCAACCATGCTGCAATATCCTTCTGCCACGTTGAATTTCGCAATCATTTCCTTGAGAGGGACACTGTTCTTGTATGCCGCAAGAATTTCGGCCTTTCTAGCATCCTCTACCTGCGCCAACTGAATTCTGGCCTCCTGTTTCGCGTCGTCTAACGCTCGATAGCATGTACGGACGCTCAACCTGTATTTTGCGGCAAGCTCCTCAATGGAATAGCCGTTGCCGTAGTCTTTCATGATATTCCAATTTCGCTCAATCAACTTTTTGCTTGCAAATTTTGAGATGGTACTCAGCTCCTTTGCTTTATGCTTTATTTCTGATTGTCTGCAATTCGCACAAATGGGCAACTATTTTTGCGAAATAAGAAGGCAGGCTCCGAAAAGAACCTGCCATGCATATTAGAGGTTAAAGATGCCCAGCCAGCGCCGAAACTTGATGCCGAACAATTCCTGTGCCTGCTCGTAGTTCATGATAAGCTGGTTGCCGCCAGAAATCTCTGCTTCAAGGGAGTTCGGCAGCTCATCTGCAATGTATTTCAGTTCGTACCACGGTCCATCCGGCGGATAGGAGTAAATGAGCCTGTTCTGCTTCTTATCGACCCGGAACTTGCTCGGGTCAGCCTGCCATGCCAGTTCGATTTTCTCAATTGCAGCACGACCAATGCTCTCATCACCCATATAGTCGTTATAGTACAGGATACGCACATAGTCCGGCAAATCGATTCCGCATGCCTCGAAGATATCTGCAATGACACTAGACGAAGCGTGGAAGATATCCGGGAAGTATTCCTTGCCATTCGCATTTTCACGCATTTCCGTCGTCATCTCATCGATGCAAACAAGCATTCGGCGGACATATTCGCCATAGAACGCGGTTGTCAGCTCCGACATACTCTCATTCACACGCTTCGAGTTTTTGGCACCGCGCTCGTTGTCGATTTTAGCACCAATTCGACAGATGATAGCGCGTTTCGAGAGGTCTTTTGTCAGCGAGGTAATTTTATTCAATGTGATAGATACAGCAGGATAGTTCACGAGCCTGTCCGAGATACCCCATTCATCGTTCTTGATTACAAAATGAAGGCCGGGAAAGCCCACGGTTTCAACCGTGGGATGATAGGCCGACAATAATGGTTTTCTTCGTATTTGCCAATATAATTGTAATGTGACGATGTTGTGATATAAAGTTCATATATCTGTAACATAAATTTGTCTGAATTGTGATAAAATAGATACATGAAAAGAAACTACAGACGCACAAAAACAACCGTTTCTATGATAAATTATCACTTTGTGTTTTGCCCACGCTATCGAAGAAAATTATTTCTGGTGGATGGGTTTGAAGCTCGTTTCAAGGAACTTGTAACTCAAATTTGTGAGCAAAGCGACATTGTGATACTGGCAATGGAATGTCATATCGACCATTGTCATCTTTTCGTGAATGCTCCGCCTACATTAAGTGCTGCAGAAATCATGAAAATTATTAAAGGAACCACCGGCAGGATACTCAAGCAAGAGTTTTTTCCTGACACGGTTATGCAAATGTGGACACGCAGCTATTTTGTAAGCACTGCCGGAGATGTGTCTACCGCTACGATTCAACACTATGTAGAACAGCAAAAAAAGAGAGGAGGGTAACTTTATGGCTTTCGGGAGCAAGAATAGCACGCCATCATTTGTATTGACATTGCCTCTTGATATAAGTCTCAACGAGCAAGACTATCTGTATAAGGAGTTCAAGAAGTGTGGCGTCATCTACAATCAGCTTGTGAGTGCGACTACAAAAATGTGGCATCAATTGCGCAAGACGCGCAAGTATCGTGAGTTGATGGCAGCTATTGCAAAAGCAACTCCCGACAGCGATGAGCAAAAAACACTCTTTAAGCAACGCGAAAAGATGCTTAAAGAATATCGTTTTTCTGAAGATGCTTTTCATAAGTTGGTTGTGCCGTACGCGAAGCACTATGCCATAAACTCCCATATAGCGCAGGCAGTTGCCTCTGATGTTTGGAAAGCATGGAGCACTTTCTTCTTTAGCAAAGGAAAAGAGGTTCACTACAAAAGGTTAGATGATTTAGCAGCTATCTCCGGAAAAAACAACTTCACCGGTATTGTGCTTCGCCCGGCAAACCTCACTACAAGCAATATTGAGTCGGCTAAGCGCAAGGCGCAAAAAGCCGTCGAAAAGCGATACGATGATATGTACGGGCGGCCTGACCCTAAAGACGATAAGAAAGTTGTTCTTCCTGATGAGGTAAAACCACAAATGGAAGCTGAAATTGCTGCCGCTATCGCAAAAATTAAGCCCACTATCGGAAAAGGCAACCTGTGCATTGTGTACGGAAAGCATGAATTTCCTGTTGTGTTGCGTAATCCTAACACTCAGACGGGAAGATATCAGCAGGAAGCTCTCAAATGTGGAGTAAAATACTGCCGCATCACTCGTAAATGGGTTAAGACCAAGTGGAAGTATTATGCACAGTTTGTTTTGGAAGGCTATCCTCCCGTCAAATGCGATAGCAACGGCGTCATGAGGCATCCTGTCAATCAAGGGCGCATAGGTCTTGATATCGGTACACAAACCATTGCCTTTAGCGGTAAGGATGTTTGCGACCTTCGCGTACTCGCTCCGTCTGCAAGAGTGCAGGCAAAAAGCCTCGTGAACGAAATCGCTTGTACGCTTCGTGCAATGGACCGTTCGCGCCGCGCTACGAATCCGAAATACTATAATTCGGATGGTACAATCAAAAGGTTGAAGCGGCAGCATGGACAAAAACAAAAGCGCAAGTGGAAATACAGCAAAAGGTATTATCGTTTGCGTGCAAAGCTTCGTAACCTGTACCGTAAGTTAGCTGACATTCGCAAAATGGAGCACAACATCCTTGCTAACGAATTGCTGCAGCATGGCAACGAGTTTGTGGTTGAAGACATGAACTATAAAGCATTGCAGAAGCGCAGCAAAGAAACAAAAATCAACGCTAAAACTGGCAGAGCACATACGAAAAAACGGTTCGGAAAGTCTCTAAGCCGCTGCGCCCCCGCAATGTTTATTTCCATCCTGAACAAAAAAGCCAATCGTTATGGCGGCAGCGTTATCAAAGTCAGCACCTTTGAAACAAAAGCCTCGCAATTTGACCATACAGATGAAAGCTACACCAAGAAGAGACTTTCCGAACGAATGGCACACCTCAGCAGCGGAGAAGTAGTCCAGCGTGACTTATATTCTGCCTTCCTGCTTGAACATATAGATATCGAATCCTTGTAGTACAATATGGAAACCCTTAATTCGGCTTTTCCTGCATTTTTAGAAATGCACGAAAATACAAAGCGGCGCTTGCAGGCGGTTGGAAGTTCTCTTCCTGCAAGCATTGGATTCTAAACAATAACTTTCTGGGGGCTCGACACTCCCTCATTAAAGAGCTGCCTCGCAAGAGGTGAAACTCCCTTCGGAGGATGCACTTAAAAGAACTGGGAATGCAGACAAGTATGTTGGTCAACCATTTTGGCTGGATGCTTGTCATGCGCTACGCCTGTAGCGTATGATGGGAAACCGCATAACTCGTTGTTTCAGACACGGTTTGGCGATGAACCTTGCCGCGCCGCCCAGGAATCCCACGATTTCAATCGTGGGAGGTGTCAAGCCGTTCTTCGTCTTAACACCTGTTTCAGGAGTTTTGACGTCAATTTTCAGAAGGCGCATATTTAGCCGGTCAGCCCGCTGAAGAACGGGCAGAACAAATGTACCTTTTCCGCAAACTACTTTAGGCTTAGACAGACCAAAGCCGGTCACAACGATAGCCTCCGTGGGCGGAGCTTTCTTGTAGCAGAGAAATCCAAAGAGAATAATCAGGGCTGCCACAATCGCAATCACATATACCATAATTTTTGTTTCTCCATTCGTAAAATAGTAATAAAACTATAAGTCAGGACTTGCGTCCTGTGGTCCACTTCGCCAATGTTATGCACTGTTTTAGCCTTTCGACATGACGCTCGCACTTCTCCTCCCCTCGGAGATGTTTAACGAAACGCCTGCAGAGCTCACCACTTGTGGAGCATGGATAAGGTGCCTATATTATTAGTACACAACGTAGTTTTCCCCACTGTCGGAGCAATGGGCTTAGGCTAATCAACTGGGCTTACGGGTTGCCCCGCAAGCCCCGTCTATAACCGGCGAACCGGTTTAGGCGGGGTTGTTGACATTCAGTTTTTTAGCTGCTAAGATTCTCATCCCTACTGCATCGGTATCGCCCCATCTCACAATCGCTCTGTCTTTAATTGTCTGCAATTCGCACGATTCCGCAATAAACAAAACCCACAGGTGAGAGAATGACCTGTGGGCTTCGAAAAGAGGTAATTATGCGCAAGCAGACACGGCATCGATTCATGGCGACCAACTACAATCACTACAAATGTCTCTTGCCGTTTCTCTTGTACAATTCTTATTGTACGAAGTTCGCACAGCAGCGCAAGGGTAAACTTGCCAAGACTAAGATATTTTTGAGTTTGACTTCTGGTGTTTGTTTTTTTGCACTCATTTTCGAAAACTACCATACAATACCCCTGGCACAAAATGAGATACACCTCCAGCTACAACTCAAGAGCCCCATCCAAGATGACGGGGCTCTAGTTTTATACATTAAGGCAACAATAAATCTCGTGCATAAAGGTTAAGTATTCATGAACAAAGTTGCGATTTTGGCCCGTCCATCTGTAAAATATGATATAATTATGTTAGAAAGAATTGTGGGAGGAGAAAAGCAATGACGGTCGGGGATATTCTTGTAAGCATCAACCAAGCAAGTCTTGATACGATGCTTTCCCTTACTGCAGTGCAGACGAGCGCGGATATTGAACGGTACTACAAAGAAGGCTACAGCATCGGTATAACGGCCACTGAATTCGCTAAGAAGTATCCGAGACTGCCCATCACCAGGATTTATGCCGCTCGCAATATGTTGGCCCCGCTCTATTACTGCGAACTCGATAATCCGGCCATTCCCATTGTTCTCTCTCTGAACGTTTACGGGGACAAGCGTCTGGCTGTGAACAGCGAATCGGACGAAAAGTTTCAGCAGAGAATTCTGGATATGGCCGAGAAAATCTCATCGGGAAACGTCCCCTTCATTCGCGGCTACCTCTTTTCCCTGGAAGACAGCCTGCGTGTATCGGTTCTTTCTAAATACATTGAGTTGTCCAATCCTGGTGAGGACTTATATGTTCTCTTTCTTGACCTGTATCGCACCAGTGATTTTGGCTTTTCTTCCCTCAGTGAGAATGGCCTGCAAAAGGTCTTTGCTGGAAAATCTCAAAAGCAAAAGCAAGATACTGAAAAGAAGCTGTCCTGCCTGCCGGATATTGTGACCATCTATCGTGGGGAAGGAAGCAAATCAACTCCATACGAGAAATCTTTCTCCTGGACCACAAGCTACAAGGCAGCCTGTTTCTTTGCCTGCCGCATCCCGAGTCTCGAGAACAGCAGAATCATCACTGCCCATATCAACAAAAGTGATATTATCGAGTATTTTCCGGACGATGAGGAAAAAGAGGTCCTTGTCCCACCGGCTGCCGTAAAAGATAGAAAGGTCGATACACTATACGGCATTAACGCTCTGATAGACGAAATCCAGGCGCTCTACCCTCTCTACCAGCGCTACCGGAGCCGCATTTCCACTCTGTATGATGCTTATGGCCGGGCTAATGATGAGGAGCACGACGCCGAGCATACGCTGCGAGTTCTCTTTGATGCGCTGCTTTTGGTTCAGGTTCAGGGCATTGCCTTAACAAAAAAAGAATCCCACCAGCTATGTGATGCGATTCTTTATCATGATATTGGGCGGACGAATGATGATGTCGATGACAGCCACGGAGCAAAGTCTAGGGACATTTATTATGACACAGCCTCCGACTGCAATCCGGCAACTGCTTTCCTCATCGAGTATCATTGCTTGGATGACCGCAAGGCTCTTGCAGACCTCAAAGCATCCAATATTCGAAACAAAGAACGGGTGTGGCTGCTATATACGATTCTCAAGGATGCAGATGCTTTAGACCGTGTGCGGTTCGGAATGCGGGCCGTGGGCCCCAAGTATTTTCGAAACGAGATGGCCCACAAGCTACTGCCCACCGCGCAGAGTTGTGTGGGGCAGTTAAAGTTGTAAGGAGGATACCGTGCAGAACGAAAATGGTGTTTTGGCAGTGCAGGAAGATTTCGGTAATGCCTTAGTCGATAAATACGCACCGGTATGGGATAAGAAGTATCGGAGCAAAGGCGAGTCTATCTGGGTATTTCAGAGAAGAACCCTGTCCAGCGCTTGCCAGGTTGCGACGACATTGCATGACATGGATTTTGGGAAAGCATCTACTTTCCTCTTTCACCTGGTCCGTGAAGCTGAGGAGTGCAAACCCATCATTGAGGCCGTCAGCTCTCAGGTAGAGCTTGCCATGGCAAACCCCGACAAGTTCATTAAAGGCTATCATCAGTTTTTGCAGGGGCTCACAAAGCCCATCAAGAAGAACAAGGACTATGCTCTGTATTTCAAGGCTATTGCTTATGCGCAGGAATGTGTTCATTCAGGATTGTCCATTGACGGAGTTATGGAACGTAACGATTCTGTCCTGTACGCGGTAATCGATATGCTGATGCAGGGGAGCGAATACCTCAAGCCTCAGGAATTTGACATTGTGAACAACATTGTTGGCATTTCGACTGAGAATGAGCCTATCATCATTCGGGACTCCTATCCCCTTGCGGATGTTCCAGTCTATTATAGTGAAGCCCTTTTCAATAATCGGCCATACGATAAATGCGATTTTCAGATTTCTGAAGACAGACGCCTGGATATGGTCTTTTCGTACTATAAGCGTTATGGCTATGAGAATGTTGCAGATTTCGATAGCATCAACAACCTCGCTTTGCTCTCGCATTTGTATACAAACACGGTTCTTTCGATGGCTACCTATGTGAACGAGTATACCGTGGACATGCTGCCGGACAAGCCGCTGATTGAGAATACTCCGAACATGTGGTCCTGGTGGCCAAAGCCCATCTCACCCAAATATACGACACAGTTTCTGAAAGATACGCTGCACCATCGCCGCAGAACTCTTCCCTCCAACGGTGCATTGTTTCAGTTTGATGCCTGCCAGCTGATACAGGAAATTAAGCTGAAAGAGACTTGCCGCGACAACGAGATTGTGTGTCTGTATAAAATCGTAACCAAGTTCGGTGACCTGGCCGGATACTATAACACAAGCACCGAGTGGTTTTATATTTTGACTGACCGGGCTCAATTTCCAGAGCTGGTTGACAGCGTCACGAATCTGATTCTCTGGCTGTACACTTCTCTCGCCTGTGATTTGCCGGATGTCCTGCCCACTGATGCGTCGTTCCGGTCTTCGTTTGTGACACACGCGGATGCTCCATTCGGGATTCATTGTCTGATGATTGGCGGAAAGCCCCGCGATTATCGCAAGAAAGGCAATGGTGACGACGAGCCGCTGCGGGTGTTCGACAAGTCCAAATATGATGCTTCGTCCAAAAACATCAATGGTTTCATTCGCCACCTGCCTGCCGGACAGAAAGCAAGCGAACGTGCCATCCTGATAGCTGAAAGCTATGGCTATGAGCTGAAGAGTGATGAAACTTATGTCACGCCGTTTGTGAGAAGACAATGGCTGAAAAAGAAAACTGAAGAGTCAATAACCCACGACTAAAGTCGCGG
>OLNL01000785.1_pt1 | contig 33348 bp, 31 predicted proteins | sample 1672181 | NCBI WGS metagenome assembly OLNL01 (sample SAMEA3136656, study PRJEB25190) | human gut metagenome | biome: human gut; feature: human-associated habitat; material: faeces | place: Austria | collected 2013
GGGTAGGTGGCATTGTTTTCATTGGAATTGCTGTACTTCGCACCTACTTAAAGAAAGAGGGTAAAACCGTGAAATTAACAGACAGGGCTTTCTATGCAGTTGGCATTGCATTTCATGCTATTTCGCTGATTTTGGAACTATTGCCTCTTGGAGCTGTTTTGATTTTCGCACCCAGCCCGACGGAAAGAGTGATACATACTTATTCGTATTTCGATTTGAACTTAGTGGGATATGCAAACTTTTCTCCAATGCTTACGGGTATATTGACGGTTGCTGTTGTCATACTTGGAATTACCATTTTATGCAGATACGAAAAAGCGAAAAAACGCAAAAAAGCTGTTTTTGTATGTAGTGTAATTGCCTTCGTGCTTTCTTTTGTTCCGTTATTCATGTTTGGTAGCGACGGTATGACAATGATAAGCTACGTCATTTCTGCGGCAATGGCAGTATCTATTTGTTTTCAAGCCGTTGCAAATCGGAGAGAACTCTCCGCTGCTTGAAAACTTCCCGTATCGACTCTGCTGTTTGGATAATATAATAACTTATCTGCCGCACTACGGCAGACTCCGCAAGGCGTATCTGGAAATGCACCGCCCGATACTGTTCAATGAGCGGGTACTATCCGACAAGCTCTTTGAACATTGCGCCAAGATTGACGAAGCGGCACGAAACCGCATGGAGCTGATTGTGCCGGAGCTGGCGAAGCGCAACGGCGTGACAGAGCAACTGAAAGCTGAAAATCAAATGGAATGGGTGTGGCAGATGAACGCTTGCAAGGCACAGGCAGAGGAGATTGTGAAGTTTGAGCTGATTTATGACTGATACTGAGAGCGCCCGGACGAAAAATGTTTGGGTGCTCTTACTGTATGAATAAATTGCAATTTTCCCATGATAAAGAAGTAAATGTTGTAAAGGAAACTTGACAAGAGATGCGTGTCATGCTATAGTAAGTTTGTAAAGGAAACTTGTCATACAAGGAGGCGTTTTTTGAAGAATAAAGTTGAGCAGTTACGAAAGGAGCGAGGATTAAATCAAGATGATTTTGCAAAAATGCTTCGTGTTTCAAGACAAACCATTAGTTCAATCGAAACAGGAAAGTATAATCCATCATTGGAATTAGCTTTTGCAATTTCAGACTTTTTTGGCAAACGGATTGAAGAAATCTTTTTCTATGAAAGAGGTGCAGAAAATGAAAAAGAGTAATTTGATAACCGGGATACTATATGTTCTTTTCGGTGTGGCTTGTTTGATTGTTGCGCTGTTGATTGAAACAAAGTTAGAGGGCATTTTATGGGGCTTTGCTGGCGCAGGTATCTTCCCCGGAATTATGATGATATGCAAACATTTTTATTGGAGTTCCCCCAAAAATAAAGAGCGATACGAAGAGCGTTTGGAGAACGAACGAATTGAACAGCATGACGAGTTGAAAACAAAAATCAGAGATAGAGCCGGAAGATATACTTACAGCTTAGGACTGCTGGTTGTTTGTTTCTCCATTTTGGTTTTCGGTATTCTCGGAGCATTGGAAGTCATTGATAATGCTCGCATGATTGTGCTCTATCTCAGCGGATATTTACTGTTTCAAGTTATCGCAGGAATTGTCATTTTTAATAAGCTGATGAAAAAGTATTAAGGAAAAATCCCTTTAGGAACTAAAGGGCGCACTTCTATACAGGCAATTCCATCTACTTGTATCGTGCGACCTGCGGTGCCTATCCCCGAAGTTTGTGACTGAATACCTCAGATACAAACATATGGGGTGAAAGAAAGCGTGAAATCGAAAGTTACAAGAGGAGAGTTTATGAATATGATGTTTGATTTATTTGATTTGATTTTTCCAGTTATGTTTTTGCTGATATTTGGGATGATCTTATTTACCTTTATAAGTGGAATAAGAACTTGGAATAAAAATAATAATTCTCCCCGTTTAACGGTGGAAGCCAGAGTGACTGCCAAGCGACAGAATACGACACATCACAACGAGCCGGTTGGAGGAGACACTTCAGGAACTCACGGGTATCATACTACCACCAGTACCTCTTATTGTGTTGCTTTTGATGTGGAAAGTGGCGATCGGATGGAGTTTTCTGTATATGGAGAAGAGTATGGAATGCTGGCAGAAGGAGATGAAGGAAAGCTGACATTCCAAGGAAGCCGTTATCTGGGATTCGAGAGGGCTATTGAAAATTAGAAGTAGAATTTCAAGTTTGTAGAATTAAGAAAATCGGTATTTCGTGGGAGGTGTTATACAAATGAAACTGGCAGACTTATCAACTGGACCAGACTGGGTAGTATATGTTGGATTTATAATATTTGCTGTACTTTCCATAGTTTTGATTTCTGGACATGGAAGTTGGTTAATTTCCGGATATAATACAGCTTCAAAAGAAGAAAAGGCAAAATATAATGAAAAAAAACTATGCAGAACAATGGGAATTGGAATGTCTGTTATAGCAATTCTTCTATTAATTATGGGAGTGTTTGAAAATATTTTACCGGCATTTTTTGTGTATATTGCATTGGGTATTATTTTAGCTGATGTTGTGATAACTATTGTCTTGGGAAATACAATATGTAGAAGGTGACAAATTTCGACTTGTGGACTTTAACAACTCGGGATTTTCAAAGGGAGTAACGAATAAATGAACAAAGAACATCATAATGAAAATAAAAATGACGAAGAAGATACTTTAACATTAGCCAAACTTTTTAGTAATTGGTATGTAGGTGCTGTTGTAGGATTTGCACTAGGTACTTTAAAGGGTGATTTAACAACAGCGAGTATAGGTTTGGTTATTGGAGCTACTGTAAGTTGGATATTTAAGAAGTGTTTAATGAGCAAAAAATAAGTTTGTTTGTTAACTTCAAATTTTTGAAACTAAGAAATCGAAAGTTGACAAGGAGGTGATTTTATGAAAAAGTTTATGCCCATTATCTATGTTATAGCATTCGTTATTGGCATTATCTTCATCGTAACAGCAGATACAGGCTTGATTACAAGTTATTATCCTGCTTTGATTGCAGGCGTAATCATTAGTTGTTTTGCGGGAGTGTTCCTTGCTATCTACTTATATGCTTGGCATAAGCAATCTAAGTGAGTTATGTCAATTCCAGTTTTATTGACCAAGAAAAATGAGGTGGATTCATAATGAGTGAGAAAACAGAGATTACTTTCATGCACTATGGTGACAGATGAGATTGCAGAAGAAACGGGCAAGGACAGAAAAGAGATATTGACAGATTTTCTATGTTCAAAGACAGGAAAAGCACTGTATGATGAAAAAACAAAGCTGTGGTGCAATGGTCCGGCATATATAGCTGAATTGTATAGGGAAGAGTTAAAGAAATCTGGATATCAGATTTGAGCTGAATGTATATCCGTCTGTCTTTGTTGAGAAATCAATAGTTATAAGATTATAGTATATGCTGATACGCTATTTGTAAAAGTGTTGACTGTCTTTATACAATCTTAATACGAAATCATAGACTTTTATACTATCTTTGAAAGCAATTGTATATAATAAAGCGCATTATGAAGATATTGCTATAGAATCATTAGTAAGGAGTTATGATCATTTATGCCGGAAAAAATGTGTAAGAAAAAACACCTGACGTCTTTTCAGCTGATTATTCTGGGATTTGCAGGTGTGATCTTTTTGGGAAGCATTTTGCTGATGCTTCCGTTTTCTTCTTTGGAGAAAGTGCCGACGCCATTTCATGAGGCACTTTTTACAGCCACTTCGGCAGTATGCGTTACAGGACTTGTAGTAAAGGACAGCGGAAGTTACTGGTCTGTGTTCGGACAGACAGTTATTCTTGCGCTTATACAAATAGGTGGACTTGGAGTAGTAACCGTAGCGGCAGCGGTTTCGCTTCTTTCAGGGAAAAAAATATCTCTCATGCAAAGAAGTACAATGCAGGATGCAATTTCAGCACCTAAAGTTGGAGGAATTGTCAGACTGACAAGGTTCATTTTAAAGGGGACTCTTTTGATTGAAGCAGCAGGAGCTATGTTATTGCTGCCGGTTTTTGTATCGGATTATGGCTTAAAGGGAATCTGGATGGCAGCCTTTCATTCTGTTTCTGCTTTTTGTAATGCAGGATTTGACATTCTGGGAACAGCAGATAATGCCTTTCCGTCTCTGACGGGCTATTCCGGAAATATCCTTATAAATGTGGTAATTATGCTGCTGATCATTACAGGAGGAATTGGTTTTCTTACCTGGGATGATATTTATAGGAATAAAATGAATTTTAAACGTTACCGCATGCAAAGCAAGATTATTCTCATGACTACTGTATGCCTGATTGTTTTTCCGGCATTTTTTTTCTTTGCCTGTGATCTGAAAAACCTGCCTGCGGGAGAACGCCTGTTAGCTGCCATGTTTCAATCGGTAACTACAAGAACTGCCGGTTTTAATACCATAGATATTTCAGAGATGAGCGAGGCATCAAAAGCGGTTATGATACTGTTAATGTTGATCGGTGGTTCGCCGGGTTCTACAGCAGGAGGAATGAAAACAACTACTTTTACGGTACTGATTCTGAATGCAATTGCAACCTTTCGCAGTCAGGAAAATGCAGGGGCTTTTGGACGGAGACTGGAGTATCATGTGATAAAAAATGCAGCCACAATAGCTATGCTCTATTTTACATTATTCTTTTGTGGAGGTGTTGCAATCAGCGTATACGAAGGTCTTCCCCTTTTGGATTGTCTGTATGAAGCAGCTTCAGCTGTGGGCACGGTAGGTCTGACCTTGGGAGTCACACCGGGACTTCATGTTTTTTCACAAGTTGTGCTGATCATACTGATGTATCTGGGACGCGTAGGCGGCCTGACCCTGATTTATGCAGTATTCTCAGGAAGAAATAAGGGAAATGCAAAGCTTCCTCTGGAGAAAATCACAGTTGGATGAGAAGGAGAAAAGTAATATCATGAAGAATGTATTGATTATTGGACTTGGAAGATTTGGAAGACATATTGCCATGCAGCTGAATCAGCTTGGGCATGAAATTATGGCAGTTGACTGGAATGAAGAAAGGGTGGACAAAGTGCTTCCGTTTGTGACTAACGCCCAGATCGGGGACAGTACCAATGCTGAATTTTTACAATCCCTTGGAATTGGAAACTACGATATCTGTTTTGTGACTATTGGAGGAAGCTTTCAGAATTCTCTTGAGACCACTTCCCTTCTGAAAGAACTGGGAGCAAAACTGGTAATATCCAGAGCTGAACGTGATGTCCAGGAAAAATTTCTTTTACGCAATGGTGCAGATAAGGTGGTTTATCCGGAAAAGCAGGTTGCAAAATGGGCATCTATCCGTTACACAGATGATCATATCCTTGATTATATGGAGGTGGATGCTTCCCATGCGATTTTTGAGGTAGAAGTGCCGGAGGAATGGACTGGAAAAACTGTAGGCGGACTGGATATCAGAAAGCGTTACAATATTAATATTCTGGCAGTAAAAAATGAAGGAGAATTTAATATTGCAATTTCTCCGGATACGTATTTGGAAGAGAATAGTAAATTACTGGTGCTGGGAGAATACAGAGCTCTTCAAAAATGCTTCCGCATATAGTAAAAAAAGACTTTTGACCACAACACAGCCCCATGATATAATTTTCAAAACAGTAAAAAAGGTGGGGGACAGGATGAGTTTAAAAAATGTGAATCATCAAAAACGGTCATTTACATGGTCTATGGAAAAACCGTCTGCAAAGGATTATTTTCTGACGGTATTTATATTTGCGGTATGCACTTTAATTGGTCTGTTGTTTCAGAAACTGAATTTTACGGATACGAATATTGTAACCATATATATTCTGGGAATTTTGCTTACTTCGATTGTGACAGATGGCTATCTTTGCAGTGTGGCAGGCTCTTTCTTAAGTGTATTTTTATTTTGTTTTTTTCTGACAGAACCAAGGATGTCTTTCAAAACCTATGCGGTGGGTTATCCGGTGACATTTTTCATAATGCTTATTTCATCCGTACTTACGGGAGCACTTGCAGCAAAGCTGAAAACACATGCAAAGCTGTCTACACAGCTTGCCTTTCGTACACAGATTCTGTTCGATACAGACCGTCTGCTGCAAAAGGCAAAAGGAGAAACAGAGATTCTTGATGTCACCTGTACACAGCTTCTCCGTTTATTAAACCGCAATATTACAGCATATGTAGTAGAAAATGGAACTTTATCAGAGGGAAAGCTTTTCTCCGGAGAAAAAGAGGACACAGAAGATTTTTTGATACCAGAAGAGCAGCAGATAGCCAAATGGGTCTGTGAAAACAGACAGCATGCCGGTGCGTCCACACACCATTTTCCTCAGGCTAAATGTTTATATCTGGCAATCCGGAGCGGGGATAATGTTTACGGTGTGATCGGGATACCATTGCAAAAAGAAACACTGGACTCTTTTGAATACAGCATCCTGTTGTCTGTAATAAATGAATGTGCGCTTGCAATGGAAAATGCGAAAAATGCATTAGAAAAAGAAAAAAATGCAGTTATGGCCAAAAATGAACAGCTGCGGGCAGATCTTCTTCGGGCGATTTCGCATGATCTTCGTACGCCGCTTTGCTCCATTTCCGGTAATGCAGATATGCTGCTTGGCAATAGCGACCGTCTGGACGAAGCTACAAAACATCAGATTTATAGCGATATCTATGATGATTCTGAATGGCTGATCGGAGTTGTGGAGAATCTGCTTTCCATTACCAGACTGAATGACGGAAGACTGAAATTTAAATTTACAGACCAGCTTCTGGATGAGGTGATTGCAGAATCCCTGAGGCATATCAGCCGGAAACATGATGATTATAAAATTGTGACAGACTGCGAAGAACTTGTTCTTGCACGTATGGATGTACGTCTTATTATGCAGGTTCTGGTAAATTTAGTTGACAATGCAATAAAATATACACCGCCGGGTTCTGTGATCTTTATTCGGGGAACGAAAACAGATGGAAAAGCGCAGATAAGTGTGGAAGATAATGGCCCGGGAATTCCGGAAGAAATGAAGACACATATTTTTGAGATGTTTTATACAGGGAAAACAACAGTTGCGGATAGTCACCGAAGTCTGGGACTTGGACTGGCACTTTGCCACTCTATTATAGAAGCACATGAAGGAACCCTGGTTTTGACAGATCATGATCCTCATGGATGCAATTTTACTTTTACTTTACCCTTAAGCGAGGTGACATTAAATGAATAAAACATTAATTCTGGTGGTTGAGGATGACAGACCCATACGCAATCTGATCGTTACTACATTAAAAACACATGACTATAAATATCTGGCTGCAGAAAACGGATCTTCAGCCATTCTGGAAGCTTCGTCCCACAATCCGGATATTGTTCTTCTGGATCTGGGGCTTCCTGATATGGAAGGGGTAGAAGTGATAAAAAAAATCCGTACCTGGTCGAATATGCCGATTATTGTGATCAGCGCCAGAAGTGAGGACACAGATAAAATAGAGGCGCTGGATGCAGGAGCAGATGATTATATTACGAAACCGTTCTCTGTTGAAGAATTACTTGCGCGTATCCGTGTCACCCAGAGGAGACTTGCGGTTATGCAGAGCGGAGAGCAGATAGAAAGCTCTGTTTTTGAGAATGGTGGATTAAAGATAGACTATACGGCAGGCTGTACATATCTGAAGGGAGAGGAATTGCATCTGACACCTATAGAATATAAGCTGCTCTGTCTTTTGTCCCGCAATGTGGGAAAGGTATTGACACATACCTATATTACCCAGCAGATTTGGGGACGATGTTCGGATAATGATGTTGCTTCTCTTAGAGTTTTTATGGCAACATTGCGGAAAAAACTGGAGCCTGAGAAAAATGGAGTGCAATACATCCAGACACATATTGGCATTGGATATCGCATGCTTAGAATTGAGAAGTAAAAAGTTAGTACATCGCCCAACCATCTGATTTGATGATACAACAACATCTTATTTTTATAGCAATCCTCGTAAATAATGCATTTAAGAGGATTGCTATAGATTTATTTCTCATAATATAATAAGAAGGAACCCTCCCAATATTAACAGCAATGAGGAAACAACTGAAAAGATCTGGGCTCCTACACCTGGGGTGCCGCCCTGTTTGATCGCTTCATCGCGGTCAAGTTTATTTTTCATCAGATTCTCTGTGATTCCGGGTGCGGATTTGAGAGTCTGTCCGTCCTGTATGCCGATAGCAGTTACGGTTTGCCCTGTTTCGAAATCAGCAGCAGAATAATAATAACGAACATCATATTCTTTATGTGAACGTGTCGTCTGGTTCGATGGTTCTATAAAATGCTTCTGTGTATAGGTGTTATCCGGTACATATGTATAACCGGCAGATGATAATGCTGCCTTGTCGTAATCTTCCCAGGTTTTGGTCAGCATAATATCATCAATAAAATCCTGCGAAAGTGCATAATTTCCAATTTTCCCCTGGCCTGATACCGGCATGCTGCTGAAAGATGAATTCCATTCCAGAACGCCATATTTCTTTTCGTCGTCAGTCATTGCCTCCTTCTTTTTGGAAGAAGATTTTGTTAATTTCATTGTCTGTTTTGAACTTGAAATGCGGATGCTGTCAAAGTCCAGTCCAAGCTCATCATCATGTGCCGGTTCAGTCAGCTCGAATGTGCCGCATACAATGACTGTCTTTCCATCGTTTTCCGGGTCGATCGTATCTGCTGCATCAACGTAAACTGCGTCTTTCAGAGCTGCTTTTGTTTTGGGGTTATCCACAAAGATCATCTTTAAAGCAGATACAAAAAAGAATATTCCGATTATTACAAGGAGAACCCCTCCTGCTTTCTTCAATATCTTCATAAATTTCATCACCTTCCATTTCTGTTAATATTTTCTGCAAGTATCTCAATCATATTATTACATATTTTAATTCGTTTGCCACTGTCACTTGCGATAGTAACAGGTTGCATTATTTTCTGGAATTACGATAGGATTCATGATATTATAAACAGTAATAAGACGGATAACAATAAGAAGGTATGCTTTATAAATGGAAGGGGATATAAGATGGCAGGATTAAAAAAACTTCCAATTGGAATTGAGAATTTTGAAGAGATGCGTCGGGAAGATTTCTATTATGTAGATAAGTCACATGTAATTGAACAATTGCTTACCCAGTGGGGAAAGGTAAACCTGTTTACCCGTCCGAGACGCTTTGGAAAATCCCTGAATATGAGTATGCTCCAGAGTTTTTTTGAGATTGGAAAAGATAAGACTCTGTTTGATGGGCTGAGGATTTCAGATAATCAGGAATTATGTGAAAAATATCAGGGAAAATTTCCGGTGGTTTCTGTCAGTCTGAAGGGAATTAATGGTGCCACATATGAGGAAGCCCGAAGATTTCTCATAAAAACAATCAATGAAGAAGCCCGCAGACTATCCGTACTTTCAGACAGCACAGAGCTTGATGAAACAGATCACGAATTACTGACACAGTTAAAGAAAAAAGAAATGACAAACGATTCTCTGGTGTACAGTATCCGTGAGCTGACAGAATTGCTGGAAAAGCACTATGGCAGCAAAGTAATTGTTCTGATCGATGAGTATGACGTACCTCTGGCAAAGGCAAATGAAAATGGCTATTATGATGAAATGGTATTGCTGATCCGTAATTTATTTGAGAATGCATTAAAAACCAACAGCAGTCTGAAATTCGCAGTGCTGACAGGATGCCTGCGGATTGCAAAAGAAAGCATTTTTACAGGTCTTAACAACTTTAAGGTTTATTCCATTACAGATAAGAGTTTTGATGAAACATTTGGATTTACAGATGCGGAAGTAAAGGAACTCCTCCGGTATTATGGACAGGAAAAATATTATGAGACAGTGAAAGAGTGGTATGACGGCTACCGGTTTGGAAATGTGGATGTTTATTGTCCATGGGATGTGATCAATTTCTGCAGCGATCATCTGGCAGATCCCGGGCTGGAACCGAAGAATTACTGGGCGAATACAAGTGGAAACAGTGTGATCAGCCATTTCATTGACAGTGTGGGAAAACCACAGAAGCTGACCAGAATGGAACTGGAACAGCTGGTAAATGGAGGGATTGTCCAGAAAGAAATTAATTCTGAGCTTACCTATAAGGAATTATATTCTTCCATAGACAATCTGTGGAGCACACTTTTTATGACAGGATATCTGACACAGAGAGGGGAACCCAGTGGCAACAGGTATAATCTGGTCATTCCCAATAGAGAAATCCGAAATATTATCACCAACCATATTCTGAAAATGTTCAAAGAAAATGTAAAGGACGATGGAAAAACAGTCAGTGATTTGTGTGATGCACTGCTGAACCAAAATCCGGAAAAAGTAGAGTTGATTTTTACAGAATATATGAAGAAAACGATCAGCATAAGAGATACCTTTGCGCAGAAACCAACGAAAGAAAATTTCTATCATGGATTGCTGCTGGGGATTCTGGGATTCAAAGAGAACTGGTCAGTAATGTCCAATCGGGAATCAGGAGATGGATTCGGGGATATTCTGATCCGTATAGAGGATGAAGATGTGGGGATTGTGATCGAAGTAAAATATGCAGATGACGGAAATCTTCAGGGAGAGTGCGAAAAAGCACTTCAGCAGATTATAGATATCAGATATACTGAGGCGTTGGAACAGGAAGGAATTCATACAATCATAAAATATGGAATCGCCTGTTACAGAAAGAAATGTAAAGTTTTGATGAGAATAGATAAACAGTAAACACAGAATATTCTGACCTCATTACCGGATGCAGAACGAACGGTAATGAGGTCTTGTCACGTTATCCTTTAGTTACTGTTCACTCCGTTCACAGTAACATCCTTTACTCTAATGCTGAGTTTTTCCGTGTTTGCAATTGACATCTTAACAGGAAATGATTATGATATTTCTGACAGTGCTTTTTAGCTGTCCGGATTTCATATCAAATCAAATACCCTGTTGCCAGTGGGATATTTGATATGAAATGGCTGAGGAATGGCGAAATACGAAGGAGAGTTAGAGTTATGAGTATTTCCATGATTGGAATTGACCATAATATGGCACCGGTGGATATTCGTGCGAAATTTGCATTTACAAAGAAAAATGCCGGTGAAGCAATGGAAAAAATAAAGAATCAAAATGGAATATATGGATGCGTGATCCTGTCCACCTGTAACCGCCTGGAGGTCTGGGCAAGTGTGGATGATGAGGAGGAAGTCTGTCTTTATGACTGCCTCTGCAGGATAAAGGGAATCACTGATGATTCTTACAGAAAATATTTTGTAGAGCGTAAGGATCAGGAGGCAGTTGAGCATCTTTTTTATCTTACCAGTGGTCTGAAATCACAGATCATAGGGGAGGATCAGATCCTTACACAGGTGAAGGATGCCCTGAATCTGGCAAGAGAGAATTTTGCGGCAGATGGTGTTTTGGAGGTTCTGTTCAGAATGGCTGCCACAGCAGGAAAGAGAATTAAGACAGAGGTTCCTTTTTCCCATGGAAATCCGTCAGTGATCCATCAGGCCATCGGATTTCTGGCAGAGAAGGGGTATTCTCTCAGGGATAAGACCTGTATGGTCATCGGTAACGGTGAGATGGGCAAGGTGGCTGCTCAGGCCTTGCAGGAGGCAGGTGCAGATGTAACAGTGACCATCCGTCAGTACAGAAGCGGAGTTGTGAATATTCCGCTGGGCTGCAAGCGTATTAATTACGGTGACAGAATGGAGTATATGCCACAGTGTGATCTTGTAGTAAGTGCAACTGCAAGCCCGAATTTTACATTAAAAGAAGAATTGTTCCAGGGAATCAGGACAAAGGATGACCTGATCCTGATCGATCTGGCAGTTCCCAGAGATATAGAGCCATCTGTTGGAAAGATCCAGGGGGTCACACTTTATGACATGGACAGCTTCCGTATAGAGGAAGTTCCTGCAGAACTTCAGGAAAATCTGGAGGCAGCAGGCGCGATCGTAAGAGAGCAGATGGATGAATTTTTCCAATGGCTGGATGGAAGAGACCTGATCCCAAGAATTCAGGATATTAAAGATGAGGCAGTCAATGACCTGAATTTAAGGATTGCAAAGATATTAAAGAAAACACCTATGGAAGAGGATGACAGGCAGAATCTGGTCCATGCAGTGGATACGGCAGCAGGAAAAGTAGTAAATAAACTGATCTTTGGTCTGCGTGACAGTCTGAATCAGGAGATTTTCCTTGAGTGTGTGGCAGGACTGGAGAAAATATATGAAGAATAAGCCGTATTTTCCAATGTTTATAGACTTATCAGATAAGAATATCGTGGTTGTAGGCGGCGGAAACATTGCAACCCGTCGAGTGAAAACCCTTTTATCATTCACCAGAAATATCAGAGTCATTGCTCCGAAGGTCACCATGGAGATGATGGAACTTGGCAAAGCCGGCTATGTAGAGCTGATCACACGTCCGGTGAAGCGTACAGACTTTGCGATGGCATATATGGTGATCGCAGCTACCAATGACAGAAAGTTAAATGATGAGATCCACAGGATCTGCAGGCAGGAAGGCGTTTATGTTAATGTAGCCAGTGACAGGGAGCAGTGCGATTTTTATTTCCCGGGAATTTATATGGAAGAGGGACTGGTGGTGGGAATTACAGCCAGTGGTCTGGACCATAAAAAAGCGCGCAGGATAAGAGAAGAGATTCAGAATGCCCTGGAGAGAGTTGCGCAGGAAGATGATAATGAGGAGGAAAATGATGACTGAGGTGATCATTGGAAGTAGAGAGAGTAAGCTGGCAGTTCTCCAGAGTGAGATGGTAAAAAGCTACATAGAACAGAAAAACCGTGAAGAAAATGCCGGCTCTGAAATAACAGTAAATATCCTGACTATGAAAACGACAGGAGATATTATTCTGGACCGTACCTTGGATAAGGTGGGCGGAAAAGGACTGTTTGTAAAAGAACTGGACAGGGCATTGCTGGATGGTAAAAGCAATCTGTCTGTACACAGTCTTAAGGATATGCCTATGGAGGTTCCAAAAGAGCTTCCCCTTCTGGCCTTTTCAAAGCGTGAGGATCCAAGAGATGTACTGGTGCTTCCTGAGGGAGTGGCGGAGCTGGATCCGGATAAACCTCTGGGATGTTCCAGCTTAAGGAGAACTCTTCAGTTAGAGAAGCTGTATCCTGAGATGGAGGTAAAGAGTATCCGTGGAAATCTGCAGACAAGGCTTCGCAAGCTGGATGAAGGAGAGTATTCCGGGCTGATCCTGGCAGCGGCAGGTCTGAAACGACTGGGGCTGGAAAGTAGGATCAGCAGATATTTTACACCGGATGAGATGATTCCTTCAGCAGGTCAGGGAATCCTGGCTGTGCAGGGACGCAAAGGTGAGGATTATGGGTATCTGGACGGATACTGTGACAGGGATGCCTGGATTGCAGGAACTGCAGAGCGCGCATATGTAAAATATCTGGACGGAGGATGTTCTTCGCCTGTAGCTGCATTTGCAGAGGTGGACGGAGATGAGATCTTTATCCGCGGTTTATATTACAGTGAAGCTACAGGAAAGTGGCTTACAGGTCAGATCAGAGGTGCAGCAGAGGATGGAGAGAAGCTTGGAATTGCACTTGCAAAGCAATTGAAATCTGACTGTGAGGGAAGATAAAAAAATTTATAAAAAGAAAATTCTTGTGACGCAAAAAGGAGAAGAAACATGGCAGCTGGCAAGGTTTGGCTGGTTGGTGCGGGACCGGGTGATATCGGGCTTTTTACATTAAAGGGCGCAGCGGTTCTGCAGCAGGCAGATGTGGTAGTATATGACAGTCTGGTAGGCGAAGGGGTTCTGGCAAAGATCCCGGAGCATGCCAGACTGATTAATGTAGGTAAAAGAGCAAATCACCATACAATGGTGCAGGAGGATATTAATAAGGTTCTTCTGGAAGAAGCTGAAAAAGGAAATAAAGTGGTAAGGCTTAAAGGTGGAGATCCCTTTCTCTTTGGAAGAGGCGGGGAGGAACTGGAACTTCTTTCTGAGAATGGAATCCCTTATGAGATCGTGCCCGGAGTGACATCTCCTATCTCTGTTCCTGCTTACAATGGGATTCCTGTGACACACAGGGATTTCTGTTCGTCCTTACATATTATTACAGGACATAAACGCGCAGGGCAGGAGTATGATATAGATTTTAAGGCACTGACCCGGACAAAGGGAACACTGGTGTTTCTCATGGGAATTGCAGCACTGGAGGATATCTGCAAAGGGCTTCTTGCAGGCGGAATGGATCCGAATGTGCCGGCAGCAGTTCTTCAGAAAGGAACAACAGCAGGACAGAAGCGGGTGGTTGCTACTGTAGGTACCCTCAAGGAAGAGGTGGACAGACAGGGGATAGAGACACCTGCCATTATTGTTGTGGGTAAGGTCTGCTCCCTGGCTGACAAATTTGCCTGGTATGAGAAGCTTCCTCTGGCAGGCTGGAAGGTTCTGGTCACAAGACCAAGACAGCATATTTCAAAGACAGCAGATCTTCTCCGTCAGAAAGGTGCCGAGGTTCTGGAGCTGCCGTCTATCTGTACAGTACCTGTGGAGGATAACAGCAGACTGTATGAGGCATTTGAGAAACTGGATACTTATCAGTGGATCATTTTTACAAGCCCTGCAGGTGTGGAGATCTTTTTTGACGAGATGGACAGAAAAGAGATGGATGTGCGCAGCCTGGGACAGGCGAAGATCGCAGTGATCGGTGAAGGAACGAAGAAAAAGCTGAAAGAGCATCACCTGCTGGCTGATTTTGTGCCAGATGTGTATGACGGAGATACTCTTGGAGCAGAGCTTGCAAAAGAACTTCAGGGAAATGAAAAAATCCTGATCCCAAGAGCTGAAGCCGGAAATAAAAAGCTGACAGAACTGCTGGAGCAGACAGGGGCACAGGTGGATGATATTGCAACCTACACTACTCGTTATGAGAAGAGCAGACTGATCGATGAGAAGAAAGAACTGGAGACAGGAAGTGTGGACTGTGTAGTATTTACCAGTGCATCCACTGTAAAGGGCTTTGTGGAAGGCACAAAGGGACTGGACTATACGAAGGTAAAAGCTGCCTGTATCGGAAAACAGACCAAAGCTGCAGCAGATGCTTATGGTATGCAGACCTGCATGGCAAAGAAGGCTACCATCGAAAGTCTCATAGAGCTTGTGGAAGAGATGAAACAGGAAAACTGATAACTATTCTGCAAAAAATGGAACAGTTATGAGAATTGTTGATAAAAGGAGCAAAAAGACATGGATTTAATTCAAAGACCAAGAAGATTAAGAGGCAGTGAAAATTTAAGAAAAATGGTAAGAGAGACAAGAATGGACAAGTCTTCCCTTATCTATCCCTTATTTGTAAAAGAGGGAACAGGAATCGAAGAAGAGATCCCTTCTATGGAAGGACAGTTCCGCTACAGTGTAGACCGTCTTCCTTTTGAACTGGAACGTCTGCAGAATGCAGGAGTAAACAGCATTATGCTGTTCGGCATCCCGGATCACAAGGATGAGGTGGGAAGCGGTGCGTACGACCCCAACGGAATCGTACAGAAAGCCCTGAGAGAAGCAAAGAAACAGTTCCCGGACATGTACTATATCACAGATGTATGTATGTGTGAGTACACTTCACACGGACACTGCGGAGTGCTCTGCGGTCATGATGTAAATAATGATGCAACACTGGAATTACTGGCTAAGACAGCTGTTTCCCATGTAGAGGCAGGCGCAGATATGGTAGCTCCCTCTGATATGATGGACGGACGTGTACGTGCTATCCGTGAGGCTCTTGATGCGAACGGACATTATGGAGCACCGATCATGTCCTATGCAGTAAAATATGCATCTGCTTTCTACGGACCATTCCGTGATGCAGCAGGTTCTGCACCGTCTTTTGGTGACAGAAAGAGCTACCAGATGGATTTCCATAACAGAAGAGAAGGAATGAAGGAAGCTCTTACGGATGTGGAAGAGGGCGCAGATATCATTATGGTAAAACCTGCCATGTCTTATCTGGATATGGTCTCTGAGGTATCAAAGGCTGTAAATGTGCCGGTTGCAACATACAGTGTAAGCGGTGAATATGCAATGGTGAAAGCAGCTGCAAAGATGGGATGGATCGATGAAGAACGTATTATGTGTGAGATGGCAGTCAGTGCATACCGTGCAGGTGCCCAGATCTATCTTACTTATTATGCAAAAGAACTTGCAAAATGCATGGATGAAGGGAGAATCGGCTGATGGGTTTATCAGAAGAATTATTTGACAGAGCGGTAAAGGTGATTCCGGGAGGAGTAAACAGTCCTGTACGTGCCTATGGCGCAATCGGTATTGCACCGAGATTTATCGACCGCGCAGACGGATGCCATATTTATGATGTTGATGGAAAAGAATATGTGGATTATATCGATTCCTGGGGACCGATGATTCTGGGCCATAATTTTCCGGAAGTAAAGGAAAGTGTACTGAAGGCGTGTGAAAAGGGCCTCAGCTTCGGATGCGCAACTGCAATCGAAGTGGAGATGGCTGAATTCATCTGTGACCATATTCCACATGTGGATATGGTGCGTATGGTAAATTCCGGTACAGAGGCTGTTATGAGTGCAGTCCGTGTTGCCAGAGGATTTACAGGAAAGAATAAGATCATTAAATTTGCAGGATGCTATCATGGACACAGTGATGCCATGCTGGTAAGTGCAGGCTCCGGTGTGATGACAAGCGGTGTTCCGGACAGTGCCGGTGTGCCTAAGGGATGCACAGAGGATACCATGACTGCTGTTTATAATGATCTGGACAGTGTACGTGCACTGATGGAGCAGGCTGACGGACAGACTGCTGCTGTTATCGTGGAAGCTGTAGGCGCAAATATGGGTGTGGTTCCTCCGAAAAAGGGGTTCCTGGAAGGTCTGAGAAAGCTCTGCGATGAGTACGGCGCCCTTCTGATCTTTGACGAGGTTATCACTGGTTTCCGTCTGGCTTTTGGCGGTGCTGCAGAATATTTTGGCGTGACCCCTGATCTGGTTACCTATGGTAAGATCATCGGTGCAGGTATGCCGGTAGGCGCATACGGCGGACGCAGAGAGATTATGGAACTGGTTTCCCCTGTGGGAAAGGTTTACCAGGCCGGTACCTTAAGCGGAAATCCTATTGCAATGGCAGCAGGACTGACACAGTTAAAATATCTCTATGAACACCAGGAAATCTATAAAGATCTGGAGGAAAAAGGAAAACGTCTCTATGGCGGTATGGAGAAAATCCTGGCAGAGAAAAATCTGCCTTACCATATCAATCACGTATCCTCCCTGGGAAGCCTGTTCTTTACAGAGCAGGAGGTTGTGGATTATACATCAGCCAAATCTTCAGATACAAAAGCTTTCTCTGAATATTTCAAGGGAATGCTTGCGCAGGGAATCCATATGGCTCCGTCACAGTTTGAGGCAATGTTTTTATCTGTTGCCCATACAGATGAGATCATAGACCAGACACTGGAAGCTGTCAGAAATTATTTTACCAAATAAACAGCAGAGCGCTTATCCGGTATAGAACTTAGCCAAAATTCATTCCAGATTGCCTGCGGCAATAGAATTTTGGCTTGTATGTGAACAGTAACGACAGTAACCCATGAACTGGAAAAAATACATAAAACTGAGTTCCGTAATCTTGTTCTGATTAGGGAAATGTGCTATAATCACCTTATCGTATGACATCGTCCGGCAATATCGGGACGAAAATATTATTGCTCGCTGACAGCAGACGGGAACAGAGTGAGCGATGATAAATAAACTTCAGGACAGCAGGAGGAAAAAAGCATTATGAGTGAAAAGAAATATGTAGCTTATGTGGGCTCTTATACACATGGCTCTTCCAGACAGGGAATCCATGTTTATGATGTTGATGTTGAGAATGGCACTCTTACAGAACGCAGCAGTGTTGAAGTAAGTAATGCATCCCACATGGCTGTTTCAAAGAATGGTAAGTATCTTTATTCTATCGAGGATGAGGGTGTTGCAGTATTTAAACGTGATAAAAATGGTGATCTGTCACGTATCAACAGTGTAAATATTGATGGAATGAGAGGCTGTTTCCTTTCTACAGATGTTGACGGTAAGTATCTTTATGTTGCCGGATATCATGACGGTAAGGTGACTGTTGTACATACTCATAAGGACGGCAGACTTGGAAGCCTGATGGATGGCGTATTCCATACAGGACTCGGAAGTGTTGCAGAGCGTAACTTCCGTCCCCATGTGAACTGTGTTCGTCCGACTCCGGATAATAAATATCTCTGTGCAGTAGATAACGGAATTGATCAGGTGAAGATTTACCGTGTCAACAAATTGCGCAATAAGCTGGAACTGGTAGACATCCTGAGATGTCCGAGAGAGAGCGGCCCGCGTATCATTCGTTTTAGCGATGATGGTAAGTTTGCTTATATTCTCTTTGAACTCAGTAATGAGATCAGGGCTTACAAATATGATGGAAGCGGTAAGGTTCCGGCGTTTGAACTGATCCAGACGATTGAGACAAGTGCGAAGAAGGATGTTCATGATACACATAATGCAGCGTCCGGTCTTTCTCTTGCAAATGATGGCAAGCATCTTTTCTGTACAACAGCAGGTGAGGATACAGTTTCCATGTTTGAGCGTGATGAGGAGACTGGTATGCTGACAAGGAAGTTTACACTTCCGATCAGTGGTGAATATCCGAAAGATCTGGTACTTTTACCGGATGATAAGCATCTGGTGCTGGCTAATCATGCAAGTAATACACTGACTACTTTTACAGTGGATTATGAGAAGAATATTATTGTGATGAACGGCAAGCCGATTAAGATTACAGAACCAAACTGTATCAGAATCTGGCCGGTGCCGGAAGAATAACAGATTCGTTACATAGAATCAGCAACATAGACAGATAATAAAATACCTTCATTTGAAACTGAGATCAGCTCAGAATTCAGGTGAAGGTATTTTTGTGTGGATTATTTGAAATTATTTCCGATAAAAATCCCGAACCCTGTCCATCTGGGAGCTCATATTGACAAAGAGTGCATCTGCCAGTGTAATTGCTGCCATGGATTCTACTACAACTACAGCTCTTGGAACAATGACCGGATCATGGCGGCCGTGGATTTCAAGAGAAAGAGTTTCCTTATCTTTGGTCACAGTCTGCTGGGGCTGACTGATGGATGGAGTTGGCTTAATATGGGCGCGGAGTATAATCTCACTGCCGTCGCTGATTCCGCCCATGATTCCCCCTGCGTGGTTAGAGGCTTTGACAATTTCACCATCTTTGATTGTGAATCCATCATTGTCAGTGGAACCGTTTAAGGAAGTCACTGCAATGCCATCACCGATTTCAACAGCCTTGACTGCGCCGATGGACATCAGGGCGTGGGAGAGAAGAGCACTGAGTTTGTCAAAAACAGGTTCGCCAAGTCCGGCCGGTGTTCCGGTAATGCGGCATTCGATCACACCGCCGGCACTGTCCTGGTTTTTCATACATTCTTCCAGATACTCACCGGCTTTTGCTGCTGCCTGGGCATCCGGCATGTAAAATGCATTCTGGTTGATTTCTTCTTTGTCAAAAGAAGAAATTTTGACAGGTCCGATAGATTTGGTATAGGTGCAGATGGAAATGCCAAGCTCACCTAATATTTTAGAGGCAATGGCACCTGCTGCAACTCTTCCGATAGTTTCCCTCCCTGAAGAACGTCCGCCTCCGCGGTAATCCCGGAAACCGTATTTCTGGTCAAAAGTATAGTCTGCATGTCCCGGACGGTAGGAGTATGCAATATTTCCGTAGTCTCTGGAACGCTGGTCAGTGTTTCTTACCATCAGAGAAATTGGGGTACCGGTAGTTTTACCTTCAAAAACGCCGGAAAGGATCTCGACCAGGTCTCCCTCTTTGCGGGCAGTGGTATAACGGCTCTGACCAGGTTTCCTTCGGTCAAGGAAAATCTGGATATCGTCTTCAGAGAGAGAGAGGCCGGCAGGACATCCGTCTACTACAGCTCCAAGGGCTTTTCCGTGGGATTCGCCCCAGGTGGTTACTTTAAATTTATTTCCAAATGATGACTGGCTCATATATTTTGTATCCTTTCGTACTGTCATTTTTGTGATATATATATATATATATGAATGTGGAATATATATGACTTTATTATAGCGAAGTGTAAAAGTTTTGTAAACCGGAACCATTGGAATTGACAAAAATTAATGTTCAAATTATAATGTATGGTGTGTTTTTGGCAGCTTTGGGTAAGCTGTCTGATGAGGGGAAAGATAGACTGCTGTGTAAACTCTTACAGCAGTAATAGAAAAAGAAGGGAAGTGTGAATCGTGGTAAGGATTTTTAAGACAATCGATGGCTCCATCCATGAGATCCAGGAACCTCAGGAGGGATGTTGGATTGCATTGACAAATCCTACAGCAACAGAGATATTTGAGATTTCTGAACAGTTTGGGATAGAGGTAGACGATTTGCGCGCTCCGTTGGATGAAGAGGAACGCTCCCGTATCGAAGTAGAGGATAATTATACGTTGATCCTGGCAGATGTGCCTACCATTGAGGAGCGGAATGAGAAGGACTGGTATGTGACCATTCCTCTTGGTATCATCGTCACTCAGAAGATGATTTTTACTGTTTGTCTGGAGGATACACAGGTTCTGACCAGATTTATGGAGGGCAGAGTGCGGAATTTCTTCACATATATGAAGACAAGGTTTATTTTACAGATTCTGTACCGTAACGCCAGCATGTATCTGAGATATCTGCGTATTATAGATAAAAAAAGCGAGCAGATTGAGGAAAAGCTTCATCTGTCCACCAGGAATCAGGAGCTGATGGAGCTTCTGGAACTGGAAAAATCACTGGTATACTTTACAACCTCTCTGAGATCAAATGAAATGGTACTGGAGAAATTGCTGAAGGTTGAAAGTATTAAGAAATATCCGGAAGATACAGAACTTCTGGAGGATGTTATTATTGAGAATAAGCAGGCGATTGAGATGGCCAATATTTATAGCGGAATCCTGAGCAGCATGATGGGAACCTTTGCTTCGGTTATTTCCAATAACCTGAATATTGTCATGAAGGTTCTGGCTGTAATTACCATTGTCATGAGTATTCCGACTATTGTATTCAGTGCCTACGGTATGAACCTCAGTGCTGCGGGAATGCCCTTTTCCAGGACACCCTGGGGATTTCTCATAGTGATCATTCTTTCTGTAGTAGCAAGTATCATTGCAGCGATATTTCTGTCCAAGAAGAAATTTTTCTGATGAGAGAAACTGGTTGTGGAGAGATGCTGACTGTGGCAGATTTCCCGGATAGTAAAGGAGAGTTATGAGATTTATTGACAAACTGGAACGAAAATATGGAAGGTATGGAATTGAGAATCTGACGATGTATATTATCATCAGCTATGTGCTGGGATATGCACTGATGTATATTAATCCCGGTGCACTGTCAATGCTGAGCCTGAATGTTACGAAGATACTTCAGGGACAGGTATGGAGGTTGATCACCTGGATCGTATATCCGCCAAGTACATCATCACCTCTTTGGTTTGTGATCGCGATTTTATTTTTTTATTATCCGATCAGTGCTTCTCTGGAGCATACCTGGGGAAAATTTAAATTTACCTTATATATATTGTCAGGAATGATTTTTACTGTGATCGCTGCATTTATCCTTCATTTTGTAATGGGAGGCGTATTAGATGGGCTGGGAGGAATTATTTTTTCCACATATTATATTAGCTTATCTATTTTTCTGGCATATTCATTGACATATCCTGATATGACAGTGTTACTTATGTTTGTAATACCGATTAAGATGAAATGGATGTCAATTGTCTATGCTGCGCTTGTAATCTATGATGTTGCCAGATATTTTATGAATGGAGCGTGGTTTATGGCACTTCCGATCATTGCATCATTGCTGAATTTTGTGATCTTTTTCCTGGGAACCAGGGATTTCAATCGTTACAATCCCAAGGAAATCCACAGAAAGAATGAGTTTAGGCGTGCAGTGAACGGCGGAAGTAAAACAGTGCCTTTCCCCGGAAACAGCAATGCGGTTACCAAGCATAAATGTGCTGTCTGTGGACGTACGGAAAAGGATGATCCTAATCTGGAATTCCGTTTCTGTTCCAAGTGTAACGGAAATTATGAATACTGTCAGGATCATTTATATACACATATACACAAGAAATAGGGCATAAGAGGAGAGAAAATTATTATGAAAAAAGTACCATTCGTTACTCTGGAAAAACTTCAGGAGATTACATCACAGTTTCCAACACCTTTTCATCTCTATGATGAGAAGGGAATCCGCGAGAATGCCAAAGCAGTGAAGGAAGCATTTGCATGGAATAAAGGCTTCAAAGAATACTTTGCAGTAAAGGCTACACCAAATCCTTTTCTGATCCAGATTCTTCAGGAGTATGGCTGTGGCTGCGACTGCTCGTCTATGACTGAGCTTATGATGTCCAAGGCCATTGGCTGTAAAGAGGGAGATGTAATGTTTTCTTCTAATGATACTCCGGATGAAGAATTCAAATATGCCAATGAGATTGGCGGAATTATTAATCTGGATGACATTACTCACATTGAGAGTGTGGAGAAAGCAGTGGGATATATTCCTAAAGTGATCAGCTGCCGTTATAATCCGGGCGGATTATTCAAGATCAGCAATGATATTATGGACAATCCGGGAGATGCCAAATATGGTATGACCACAGAGCAGATTTTCGAGGCATTTAAGATTCTGAAAGCTAAGGGAGCAGAGGAATTTGGTATTCATTCTTTCCTTGCAAGTAATACAGTGACTAACGAGTATTATCCTATGCTTGCCAGAGAATTGTTTAAGCTGGCAGTTGATCTGCAGAAGGAAACAGGCGCTCATGTGAAGTTTATCAATCTTTCCGGTGGTGTGGGAATCCCTTACAGACCGGATCAGACACCTAATGATATCCGTGAGATCGGCGAGGGCGTCCGCAAGGTTTATGAGGAAATTCTGGTTCCGGCAGGAATGGGAGATGTGGCAATCTATACAGAGATGGGACGTTTTATGATGGGACCTTATGGCTGCCTGGTAACAAAAGCAATCCATGAGAAACATACTCACAAGGAGTATATCGGAGTGGATGCCTGCGCTGTAAACCTGATGCGGCCGGCAATGTATGGTGCTTATCATCACATTACAGTAATGGGCAAAGAAGATCAGCCGTGTGATCATATGTATGATATCACAGGTTCTCTCTGTGAGAATAATGATAAATTTGCCATCGACCGTTATCTGCCCAAGGTTGATATGGGAGATTTGCTGGTGATCCATGATACAGGTGCTCATGGTTTTGCAATGGGATACAATTATAATGGTAAGCTGAAATCTGCTGAGATTCTTCTTCATGAGGATGGAAGCTTTGAAATGATCCGCCGTGCTGAGACACCAAAGGATTATTTTGCAACATTTGACTGTTTTCCGATTTATGAAAAATTGCTGGAAGATATGAAATAAGTCTGAAATGATTTGGAGCTGTTTGGAAGTCCGGGAATAGGGAAATCAGATAGTTATATGAGCGTTTATGAAAACAAGGATATACCGGTCTGCCTGGAAGGAACTGCAGACCGGTTTTCTTGCGCTTTTATGGAGAAGACAGTGAAAATTGCATGATTAATATGGAATCTGGAGCGAGAAATATGAAGTTGAAACGGAAATTATCCGGAATTTTAATCCTGTTTGGATTATTTCTGGTGGGATTGGTGGGAAAACCATGCTGTCAGGTACAGGCAGCAGAAGAATATTATGTGCCTTATGGGACGATAGAGATCAAAGCAGGAAAGTCCAAAGCAATGGATATTTACTGTGATAATGTGAAATTGAAGTTATCCGGGTTTAAATGGAGCAGCAACAAAACGGAATGTGTGTCTGTTAAAGATGGCATTTTAAAGGGGAAAAAGACTGGATATGCCAGGGTCACTGCTAAAAAAAATAAAAAAACCGTAAGCTGTATGGTGTATGTATATAATAAAACACAGACAGTACCCTTTAAGAATTACCGGGGACATGTGAAGATCACCAGAGATTCGGATCTGACACTAAAACCGGAAAAACTTGGAAAAGGAATTACGTATACATCTTCTGATTATAATGTTGCAAATGTGACGGCTGATGGAAAGGTGATTCCATTTAAAGAGGGAAAAGTAACGATTACCTGTTGCTCCTATGGCGCAAGCAAATATGTTTCCAAAATCGTAGTAGTAATTGGAAAGGCTGCCAGGGATATCAGCATTAAAAAACAGCTTTCTTTGGAAACCGGAGAGAAAAGCCAGCTGGAGGTAAAGGCAGTTCCTGCAAATGGAGTTTTATCTGCAATCAAATATTCTTCCGACGACAGTACAGTAGCATCTGTGGATAATAAGGGGCAGATTACCGGTAAATCTGCGGGAAGGGCCAATATTACAGTGACTGCTGCTGGTGCTGACGGGACAATTCAGAAGAATGTGGAGGTATATGTAGCGGAGGCAGATAAGGAAACAGACATTACCCAGGGAACGGATACCAGATATATCTATCACAGAGGAGATCCCACCAGTGCTCCTGAGAATACTCTTCCTGCTTTTGAAATTGCAGGAAAAAATGGAGCCCAATATGTGGAAACAGATGTATATGAGACAAAGGATGGTGTATTTGTGATTTTCCATGATACATCTCTGAAACGAATGTGCGGTGTGGATAAAAATATTCTGGATATGACATATGCAGAACTTTGCCAGTATCCGATCATTTATGGCAGAAATGCGGCTATGTTTCCCAACAATGTGGTTCCAACGCTGAAACAGTATATTGACTGCTGTAATACCTATAATATGACACCTGTGATTGAGATCAAGCAGATTCCCAGTGCCAATGGGATGAAACAATTTAAACAGCTTTTATCTATATCTAAAAAGCAGCCGTTGATCATTTCTTTGAGGGATAGTTATCTGATCGCATTGAGACAACTGGGAATTCCGTATAAAATGCAATGGGTGATCAAGGAGCCGATCACAGACAGCATCATTCGCCGATGCTCACAGTATAACTGGGATGTAAGTACCATGTATAACTTTGTGAAAAAAGAAGATATTCCCAAAGCACATCAGATGGGAGTAGGAGTTGCAGTATGGCTTTGCAAAGACCGGAAAATTGCAGATTTATTTGAAACCTGGGGTGTGGATTATATCACATGTGAAATAAATATGGCGGAGATGCTGTAGAGCATTTTTTAAACACACTCTAGAGCATATAGAAAAAAAGGCCTGTAAAATACTTGATTTTACAGGCCTTTAAATATAATATACAAATTAAAAGAAGTGCCGGCAGTGGGACTTGAACCCACACGATGTTGCCACCAACAGATTTTGAGTCTGCCTCGTCTGCCAATTCCGACATGCCGGCGTTTGAACCTTTACTATGATAGCATGATTCTGACAGATTGGCAAGAAAAATTTTACATATTTTTATAAGATATTTTTTATAAGATATTTTTATAGTTCATTGACAATGTGATGAACGGAAACAGGGAGGGGAAAATGAAAAAAAACAAAACAATAAGGATACTTCGGATTTTATGTGCAATGCTTTGTTGTATCTGTCTGGTGGGAACGTTGCCTGTGGAAAATGTGAGTGCAGCCACCACACCGGTGAAGAAAAACGGACGCCTTAGTGTAAAGGGTACGAGACTGGTCAATTCCCAGGGAAAGGCTGTGGTATTAAAAGGGGTCAGTACCCATGGAATCAACTGGTTTCCCCAGTATGTGAATAAGGCTGCGTTTAAAACACTGAGGGATAACTGGGGTGTGAACTGTATCCGGCTGGCAATGTATACGGAAGAATATAATGGTTATTGTTCCGGAGGAAATCAGGCAGAACTGAGAAAACTGATCAACAATGGTGTGAAATATGCCACAGAACTGGGAATGTATGTGATCATTGACTGGCATATTTTAAGCGATGGAAATCCTGCAAAAAATAAAAAGCAGGCAATTTCATTTTTTAAATATATGGCAAAGAAATACAAAAATCAGAACAATATTTTTTATGAAATCTGCAATGAGCCTAATGGGGGTACATCCTGGAACAGGATCAAAGGCTATGCCTCATCTGTTATAAAAATCATCCGCAAATATGATAAGAAAAATATTATTCTGGTGGGAACACCTACCTGGTCCCAGGATGTAGATGTGGCAGCAGACAGTCCTATCAAAGGATATTCCAATATTATGTACACTTTTCATTTTTATGCAGCTACTCACGGTGACAGCTATAGGCAGAAGGTGCAGGCTGCTATTCAGAAAGGACTGCCGGTTTTTGTCAGTGAATTTGGAATCTCTGAAAGCTCCGGGAATGGCAGAATTGACAAAAACGAAGCAAATAAGTGGATGCAGTTTCTGAAGAAAAATAAGATCAGCTATGTCTGCTGGAGCCTGTGTAATAAAAATGAAAGTTGCTCACTGCTGAAAAGCTCCTGCAGCCGGACGGAAAATTTCAAAAAATCGGATTTGTCCCAGGCTGGCTTGTGGTATAAGTCTGTAAAATGACAGAGAGATGGAAGAATCTGATTTCTAAAAAGTTTATGAAATTCTCATGAAATTTTCGGCCTTTTATTGAAAATTACATAAATAAGTGATATGGTACTTGTTACAAAATAACAAATGGAGGAATTGCCAATGAACTTTGATAATAAAAAGCCAGGCAGAAAACCGCTTTATGTCTATTATATTATTGCTGCGGTTATTATAATTCTGCTGAATGTGCTGCTCCTTCCTGCAATTGAGGGAAGAAAGGTACAGACCACAGATTATAACACCTTTCTCACTGGCGTAGAAAAAAATTATGTAAAAGCAGTTGAGATTCAGGATAATTATATTTATTACGAAGTTGAGAGTGATGGACAGGAGTTATATTGCCGGACAGTAAAGGTGAATGATCCGGAGCTGGTAGACAGACTTCACGATGCAGGCGTAAAATTTGAAGCAGTTGCACCTCAGCAGACATCTATCTGGGTGAGTATTCTGGCTGGATATGTACTGCCTATCCTTATCTTCATTCTTCTGGGACGCTGGCTTAGCAAGAAGATGATGAGTTCCATGGGCGGAGGACCGGGAGGTGCTATGTCCTTTGGAAAAAGTAATGCCAAAGTATATGTAAAATCATCTACAGGTATTAAATTTGCAGATGTTGCCGGCGAGGAGGAAGCAAAGGATCTGTTAAAGGAGATTGTAGATTATCTTCATAATCCTCAGAAATACAGAGAAATTGGTGCGTCCATGCCAAAGGGAGCCCTGCTTGTAGGCCCTCCGGGAACAGGTAAAACTCTTCTGGCAAAGGCTGTAGCAGGCGAGGCAGAGGTTCCTTTTTTCTCTATTTCCGGTTCAGAATTTGTGGAAATGTTTGTTGGTATGGGAGCAGCCAAGGTTCGTGATCTGTTTAAACAGGCTAATGAGAAGGCACCCTGCATTGTATTTATTGACGAGATAGATACCATTGGTAAGAAACGAGATGGTGCAGGATTTACAGGTGGTAATGATGAGCGTGAGCAGACATTAAACCAGCTGCTGACAGAGATGGACGGTTTTGATGGTTCCAAGGGTGTTGTGATCCTTGCTGCCACTAACAGACCGGATTCTCTTGATCCGGCTCTTCTCAGACCTGGCCGTTTTGACAGACGGATTCCGGTAGAGCTTCCGGATCTGAAGGGAAGAGAGGATATCCTTAAGGTTCATGCCAAGAAGATTAAAATTGCAGATTCTGTCCGCTTTGATGAAATTGCCAAGGCTGCAGCAGGAGCTTCCGGCGCAGAACTTGCCAATATTGTAAATGAAGCTGCGCTCCGTGCAGTTCGTGACGGAAGAAAATTTGCTACACAGGCTGATTTTGAGGAGAGTATTGAGGTAGTTATCGCCGGATATCAGAAGAAGAACAGAGTTCTTTCCAATAAGGAAAAACTTATTGTAGCTTATCATGAAATCGGCCATGCGCTGGTTGCTGCAAAACAGACAGAATCCGCACCTGTTCATAAGATCACAATTATTCCTCGTACTTCAGGTGCCCTGGGATATACCATGCAGGTAGATGACGGTGACCATTATCTTATGACAAAGGAAGAATTGGAGAATAAGATTGCTACCTTTACAGGCGGCCGTGCAGCAGAGGAACTTATTTTCCATTCCATTACTACAGGAGCTTCCAATGATATTGAGCAGGCTACCAAGATTGCCAGGGCTATGATCACCAGATATGGTATGAGTGAGGATTTCGATATGGTTGCTATGGAAAATGTTACCAACCAGTATCTGGGAGGAGATTCCAGCCTTGCATGCTCCTTTGAAACACAGACGCTTTTGGATAAGAAGGTTGTGGATCTGGTGAAAATGGAGCACCAGAAAGCACTGAAGATTCTGCAGGACAATATGGGAAAGCTTCATGAGCTTGCAAAATATCTGTATGAACATGAGACTATTACAGGGGAAGAGTTTATGAAAATCCTGAATGATCCCCTTCCTTCTGTGAATACCGGGGCTGCAGGACAGGAGAATGCAGAAAAAGATTCAGAAGAAAATACAAAAGAGAATACAGAAGAATAGAACACATATTGACGAAAAAGTTATGCAGAGAAAGCAGCAGGAGAAGAATGCCTGCTGCTTTTTCCTGTCTTTCACCGAGCTGCTTTTACCGATGGTCAGGATTCTTCCTTGTAAATCAGACCGGGTTCAGTTATAATAGGAACAATGAAATGAAGTTTAGCCGGTTGACAGAGAAAACAGGACAGTCAGAAAGAAGGGACGTTATGAACTGCCGTACTGCAGAGGGAATGGTAAACGGATATATTAATCATGAACTTTCTTTGAAGGAGCTGGAGGAATTTTTGGATCATATCCAGACATGTTCTTCCTGTTATGATGAATTGGAGACATATTTTATTGTTCATGAGGCCATGCAGCAGCTGGATGACAATGACAGCGGATCAGTGATGGATTTCAAGAGACTTCTGGAACAGGATATTCGGAAATCCAGACGATATATCCGTAAGAAAAAATTAGGCCGTTTTTCAGTGGGAGTCCTTTTGTGTATACTGATCGTGGCTCTGGCAGCGTTTATGGTATATGTGGTGATGCAGATGATTCGTATTATCTGACCGCTAAATGAAGAGGTTGTTGTATGATTGGAGGAACTTATGAGTGAAAAAATATTACTGATCGACGGACATAGTATTTTAAACAGGGCTTTTTACGGTCTGCCGGATCTGACTAATTCTGAAGGAAAGCATACAGGGGCAGTCTATGGCTTTCTGAATATTCTTTTCAGAATTCTGGAGGAGGAAAAGCCACAGTATCTGACTGTGGCCTTTGATCTTCACGCACCTACCTTCCGTCATAAAATGTATGAGGCATACAAAGGAACCCGTAAACCCATGCCTGAGGAACTGAGAGAACAGGTGCCCTTGATCCAGGAAATGCTTACTGCCATGGGTGTAAAAATTGTTACTATGGAGGGCTATGAAGCAGATGATATTCTGGGAACTTTGGCCGGTAGAAGTGAGAAGAAAGGGATGGATGTGACCATTCTCTCAGGAGACAGGGATTTACTACAGCTTGCCACTGAGAAGGTAATGATCCGCCTTCCAAGAACTGTAAGAGGAAAGACTACCATAGAGGATTTTCATGCAGAGCAGGTGCTGGAGAAATATCAGGTAACACCACCTCAGATTGTTGATCTGAAGGCTCTTATGGGAGACAGCGCAGATAATATCCCCGGAATCCCGGGAGTTGGTGAGAAAACTGCTACAAAGATTATAGCGGAATATGGCTCTGTTGAAAATGCCCATGAACATCTGGAGGAGGTCAAACCCAACCGCGCAAAGGAATCTCTCAGAGAGCATTATGATCTGGCACAGCTTAGTAAAGCATTGGCTGCAATTAATACAGACAGCCCGGTGGAGTTTGACTATGAGCAGGCGAAGCTTGGAAATCTTTATACACAGGATGCATTTTTGCTTTGTAAGCGATTGGAATTCAAAAATTTACTGGGACGTTTTGATTCAGAAAATGCACAGCCACAGCAACAGATGCAGGAATTTTTCAGCTGCAGTGATCTGTCCGGATGTGAAACCCTTTTTGACAGAGCTGCAAAGCAGGAATATGTGGGAGTTTCGCTGGTTGCAGAGCAGGGACAGGTATTTGGTGTGGGACTGGCACTGGATAGCGAGGAAGTTTATTTTATACCTGTGGAGGGACTGCTTACAGAGAATTATCTTTGTGGAAAGCTTCAGCAGCTTTTACAGAAATCCTCCCATGGAGCTTTGACAATCTGCTCCATGGATGTGAAATCCATGCTGAAATATGTAGATGGTGAGGATTTTGGTGAGATTTTTGACACAGGAGTAGCTGCTTATCTTCTGAATCCGCTGAAATCATCATATACCTATGATGATATTGCAAAAGAATATTTAAATGGCCGGCTTCTTCCGTCCAGAGAGGAACTGCTGGGAAAAATGACCCTGGAAAAGGCATGGCAGCAGAGTGAGGACGGGCTGGTAAATATGGCCTGTTATATGGCGTATACAGCACTTGTGAGTAGAGAACCTCTTTGCGAAGCGTTGAAAGAAACGGACATGTGGAGAGTTTACACAGAAATTGAGCTTCCTTTGATTTTTACATTGAATTCCATGGAAAAATGGGGGATCAAAGTAAAGGGAGAGGAACTGAAAAGCTACGGAGAGAGACTGAATATTCGGATCGCAGAGCTGGAACAGCTGATCTGGAAACAGGCGGGAGAGGAATTTAACATTAATTCTCCCAAACAAATGGGAATCATCCTTTTTGAAAAGCTGGGGTTAAAGGGTGGAAAGAAAACAAAAACAGGTTATTCTACAGCTGCTGATATTCTGGAGAAGCTGGCACCGGAGTACCCGATTGTGAAAGATATTTTGGAGTACAGACAGTTAACAAAACTGAAATCCACCTATGCAGATGGGCTGGAAAAGGTGATCGAAAAGGACGGAAGAATCCATTCAACCTTCAATCAGACCATTACTGCTACAGGACGTATCAGCAGTACAGAGCCTAATCTTCAGAATATTCCTGTCCGCATGGAATTGGGACGCCTGATCCGAAAGGTTTTTGTACCGGAGGATGAGTATGTATTTCTGGATGCAGATTATTCCCAGATTGAGCTGCGTGTACTGGCACATATGTCAGGGGATGAGAAGCTGATTCAGGCTTACCGTGAGGCACAGGATATTCACAGACTGACGGCGTCACAGGTATTTCATGTGCCTTTTGATCAGGTAACTCCTTTGCAGAGAAGAAATGCCAAGGCAGTTAATTTTGGAATTGTGTATGGAATCAGTTCCTTTGGACTCAGCCAGGATTTAAGTATTACAAGAAAAGAAGCGGCTGATTATATTGAAAGATATTTTGAAACTTATCCTAAAATCAAGGGATTTCTGGATGAGCTGGTGGAACAGGGCAAGAAAAAGGGCTATGTGACAACCATGTTTGGAAGACGAAGACCAATTCCGGAATTGAAGTCCAGCAATTTTATGCAGCGTTCTTTTGGGGAAAGAGTTGCCATGAATTCACCTATTCAGGGAACAGCAGCAGACATTATTAAAATTGCCATGAACCGTGTCTATAAGCGACTGAAGGAAGAGGGATTGCGTTCCCGTCTGGTATTGCAGGTTCATGATGAGCTTCTTATAGAAACTTATAAAGAGGAAATTGAACAGGTTTCTGCAATCCTGGAAGAAGAAATGAAGGGGGCTGCGAATCTGTCAGTAGAACTGGAAGTGGATATGCACCAAGGCAATAACTGGTATGAAGCGAAGTAAGAACTTTTGGGTATTGTAAGGCAGAGGAACCATTGGTGGATATCTGGTTAGGAGTATAAATGATTACAATAGGGGTTACCGGCGGAGTGGGAGCCGGCAAGAGTACAGTGCTGGATTTTCTGGAACAGGAATATCAGGCATATGTGATGAAAGCAGATGAGATAGGTCATCTGGTGATGGAACCGGGACAATCCTGTTACGAACCGGTAATTGCATTATTTGGAAAACAAGTTATAAAAAATGATAAAACTATTGACCGCAGACTGGTTTCGGATGTAGTATTTTCACATCCGGACATGCTTGAGAAATTAAATCACATTATTCATCCTGCGGTGAAGGAATACATCCGAAGACAGCTTGCCCTGAAAAAGGAAGAGGAACAGAGAATCTGTGTGGTAGAAGCAGCCCTTCTTCTGGAGGATCATTATGAGGAATTCTGTGATACTGTCTGGTATATCCATACGGATTCAGAGATCCGTATCCGCAGGCTGATGGAAAGCCGGGGATATACCAGGGAGAAGTCAATGAGTATTATAGCCAGTCAGGCACCGGAAGAATTTTTTAGGGCGCATACAGATTATGTGGTTACAAATAATACTGATCTGGAGGACACCTGGCAACAGATCAGGGAAGGAATTAAAAAATATGAGACTTTGTAGTATTGCCAGCGGCAGCAGTGGGAACTGTATTTATGTCGGCTCTGACCAGACACATCTGCTGGTAGATGTAGGAATCAGTGGTAAGCGCGTGGAGCAGGGACTGAATGAGCTGGAGCTGACAGGAAGAGATATTGACGGTGTTCTGATTACCCATGAGCATTCGGATCATATTAAAGGACTGGGAGTGCTTGCCAGAAAGTATCAGATACCTGTTTATACCACAGGAGGTACGGTGGATGCCTTGTCCAGAATGAACCTTGGGAAAATGCCGGAAGGTATTTTTCATGAAATCAGGGAAGATGAGACATTTTCGGTGGGAGATCTGAAAATAGATCCTTTTACGATTTCTCATGATGCCGCGCAGCCGGTAGGATACCGTATAGAATGTGATGACCACTCTGTGGGAATTGCCACAGACCTTGGAAAATATAATGAATACATAATTGAGAATCTCCAGAATCTGGATGCCCTTCTTCTGGAGGCAAACCATGATATCCGTATGCTTCAGGTGGGAAAATATCCTTATTATCTGAAACAGAGGATTCTGGGAGACAGAGGACATCTTTCTAACGAAAATGCAGGCAGACTTTTATGCAGGCTTCTTCATGACAACATGAAAGCTATTTTTCTGGGACATTTAAGCAGAGAAAATAACTATGAAGAGCTGGCCTATGAGACTGTGTGCTCAGAAGTAACCTTAGGTGACAACCCTTATAAGTCCCGTGATTTTAAAATACAGGTGGCAAAGAGGGATTGCATATCAGAAGTAATTACAGTGTAGAAAGGACAAAGAACTTATGA
>OLNL01000786.1_pt1 | contig 33258 bp, 22 predicted proteins | sample 1672181 | NCBI WGS metagenome assembly OLNL01 (sample SAMEA3136656, study PRJEB25190) | human gut metagenome | biome: human gut; feature: human-associated habitat; material: faeces | place: Austria | collected 2013
GCAACAAAATTATGCTCGAAAATCCACATATATTTCTTGTGAAGACAGGTTCTTAGAACCCAAAATCAGCGGTAAATGTCATGGACAGCTGAAACGGTATTTTTTGCTGCAGCAATTCACATGAATCCTGAACGGATTGTACTGCAAGAAAGCACTTTTTCTGCTCCGATGCAACAGATGACAATGTAAAACTCAGGGATGCAATTTCGTCTGACTGTAATGTGATCTCCGATTCCGAACTGATGACCTTGTTTTCTGCATTCACGAAAAAAAGACGGTATGAAGCCTGATTTTTCTGAAATGGCAGGATTCGCTCCAGACAAAAATGCAAGCTGAACACCAAATTTGTAATCGGCTTGTCCATATCCAGACAAATGATCATTGGCTCGTCAATATGCCGTTCTGCTAATGTGAAATCCTTTTTGAGCACTGTGTCCTGTGTTTCTTCTGCTGCCTCGATGTTTTTCGCATCGCAGGAATTTACAGATGCAGCAGCAGGTGCAGATGTTTCAGGAACCGCAGCTGTTTTCTCTTGTGTCACAGCCAGCGGGTTTGAGATCATCTGCGGTATTTCCTCTCCGGTAAGCTCTGATTTTATAAAGTTTACTTTTTCAGACAGTCTTGCAACATCCCACATGAGCTTTTCACGTTCGTCGTCATTCAGCGTGTCAAATATTTTCGTGTCCACATCCTTCAGCATCGTAAAGCTTTTGGAAACGCTCTGCGACGGACGGGATTTGGTGACACGCTTTTTGGCACGCAGTACCGAAAGATCCATTGTATTTTTCAGTTCTTCTGCCAGGTCCTGATTGTCATCCGCAAATTCTTTCAGCTCGGCTGCATTTCTGAGCGGCACAGCGTACAGTTTCTCTTTTATTTTTTGGGTGATTTCAATTTGCTTTTTGATATAGGTGGTGAAGATACCTGTTTCCATCATGGTATTGATGTTGCGAATAAACTTTCGGCTGTCACGAATCGTCTGCATAAGGAGATTGTTAAAGATCGCTTCTTTCAGTGTGAGCGCATATTCTTCCTTTTTGCACCGTTTCAAGGCGGGAAGCATATCGGAGAACACAGTTACGACCTGATATTCCCTTGCAATATAGTACTGCTCCGGCATATGGAGATATTCCAGAAACTCGCTTAACAATTGGGCATGCTCTACCCGCTTTTTCACATCCTGAACGGTTTCGTTTGTACTTTCTGCATATTCCTCCACGGTAAGAAGTCCTGTCTTTATGATGTCCTGATATACGCCCACAAGACGATCGATTGGGTTATAATCTACTTTCTTTTCTTCGCCGTGCTGAATGGCAAGCTCCAGCATCTTGATTTCTTTTTTGCTTTCCGTCATATGGACGTTCAAGATCACGGTTTCAAACCAGCAAAAATCAGAATTTTCCTTAGCCAATTGACGTAAACAGGTAAATCTTCTGTTGCCGTCGACAATTCTTCCATCCGACAGAATAACTCCCGGTTCTCTTTGGTTGACCAGTTCAATATTGTTTTTCGTCTTTTCAATAGAGGTCGGATTGCTTTGAACAATAAATTCTTCGATCACATCATTATACTGCTGCATGGTCAGGGTGCGAAACGCATTTTCTCCGTGCTCGCTTTTATATTGACTGATCCATGTTGCAATCCGATCATTCTGGTCATTGTAGTATAACAAATTCAGTCTGACACGATACACTTGATATGCCTTGGTTTCTCCATTTAGCGTCAGCTTCTTGGTCAGTGTTGTAGGCTGAACAGCGGAACGAAATTTTTCATCCAATAAACTCATATTTTACTCCTCGTCGTCAATGCTCATCAGTTCTTCGTAATAAGTGTTGTAATTCAGGTATACTTTTTGCATAATGTTATCATAATACAATTCTGTATTTTGAATGCACCAGATCAAGCGATCCCGATCCAATGATATGTGAAACTTTTCCTGAAAGCCCGTCAAAAGCTGATCAATTTCAATGCTGTTCTGCTGATTCAAAATACACAAGACCAGATTTTGTGTGGACACTTCCTGGCATGCGGTATCAAACAGAACAGACCCGCCAATTTTTTGGTATGTGAAACGGCGATCTTCCCTTAAAATCGAGCTATAAAACCACGGCTCAAAGCCAAGCGCATCTAATGCAGAAGTAAAACCGCTCTCAGCGAGACTTTCTATGGTGAAATAAGTCATATTTCGTGTAAATGCATAAACTGCATCGCAATACTGTTTCAACTGCGCAACACTGACTCCCATTTTCTCCAGCTTTCTTATGTGAATCAGATGATACGGTTCAAATTCAATGATCGTATAATTGTCTTTTAAATTTCCCAGCGTGGAATTGAACATCACAATTCCAGAAAAGCGTTTGCTCATCTCCGTAATGTCTGTGATATCGTTTTGCGTCAGCAGTGTGTGGAAATATTCTGAAGCACTGCGGTAATTCTTCACCGCATATGTGGAGTTTATCACAAAGCCCATTCGCTTCAAATTAAATGCATTGACAAGTTCCATATCACCATCCGGAAACAGCTGTGCAAATTTGCTTTTTATCTCCTCCAGGTAATAGAAATCCTCCGGCAGATTTTCAGCGAATATTTGCAGCTGTGCATCGGGCATTGCCTTATGGTCTATCGAATATACACCGTCTTTCTCGTACCGATCAATACAGCCAAAGAAGCTCATAATATAATTCTGCTTAAACCCATACGCCTCCGATGCTGCATACACATCCTCAGCCTTTCTGCTTGCATCCGCCAGATCTTCTGCACGAATTGGAGCCAGCCGATACATGAATTCCTGAATCATTGCGAGTTTATCAAATTCTCCAAAATAAATATGCGGATTTCGTCCCCAGCGCATATCCGGAATTTCTTTGTCGCATTCGATTTTTTTCAGCAGATTGTGCAGCTCGTACTCATCCCGAATATCGTACTGCATCATGAGATCCGGATAATCCCGGAACAGCTTCAGTGTCGATATTTCAATATTGTGATATTGATTCAAATTCAGCGTTTCGAGCAATTCTGCATAGTAGTCAGGCGCTTGGATCGGATAATATCGAAAAGCTCTGCCTTGTTTCCACAAGACATCAGGACGCCCAGACAAATGGTTTTCCTGGGAACGTTCTTCTGATTCTGTAATTCGCAATTTAGGATCGTCCTCAAGCCCATATTTTACAAGAAAATTTTGATATAGCACAACAAAGTCATCAAATAAAATACAATCATGACAATATTTTGAAAGCAAATATCCCAGAATTCCTTGCCTGCTTTTTTCAACCAGCCGATTGTCATCTTCCGCAATGCAAAGATATTTGAAGCTCGTGTTTTCTCGACAGTACTTCTCCCAGTTCTGTCTGATCCACCCCGGAAGCTGCACTTCCTGAAACAGTTCCTCAATTGGTGTTCTTTTTCTCATATCAGAGATGATGCTAAGAAATCGATACGCTTTCAGAGATTGTTCAGTCAGTGCGCAAAAAGAATCCTCATCAAAATCATATTCAGCAAACAACGGCTGAAATCTGGTCTCTGTGATTCCTGTATTGGAATCAGCAGCTTCTCTTTTTATGATTCTAACCACTTTTGCCTGCATCTGCCGGACACGTTCTCGCGTTACACCGTATTTTTGAGCTGCTTCCTCCAAGGTCTTGCCAGCCAGCCGCATGCGGAAAATATCACATCCTCTTTCCGTGATTTTTGGATTATTCTCAAGCAGGGAATCCAGCGAAACACTTTTCGGAACATATCTTTTTCCATGGTCTTTCTGAGCAATCTCGTTCAAAATTTCTTCCAATAATTCATCAGGAAAATCTTCCGGCAGCAATGTGCGTATATCTGCCAGACACATTCCCAAAACAGAATGACTTCTTAATGCATGAAGTATCTTTTCGCCTACCACGTTTTTTACATTAGGCAGACGATACCACTTTTCAAGCAATTCCTGCTCTGTGCTTTCTCCAGCCTCTGACTGATAACAGCACATTCTAAGTCTTTCGGTTGCAGACGTATCGTTTAATGCAAGAGCATTTTCAAATTTCTCAAAGGCGTTTTTCAAGTAATCCGGCACGGTTCTGGCGCACGCTTCTTTTACGATCAATTCAGAAAATTTTTCCCGAAATGACTGTATCTCCTGCAAAGTTTTCTTGCCGAGGTTTCGTGTTTTCAGAAGCTGTTCCTCCGGCGTGCTGATCAGCACGCCAAATGTTTGAATACCGTTTCGCATCAAAGCGTTGATTGCCCGGACGGAGAGATAGTCCTTTAAATCGGATATAACGGTTTCATTGGTCAGTCCCCATGGATTTGTTTTTATAAAGCTGCGGCTTTCCTCGCCGCTCTGTTCTTCCTCCATAGCATCTTCCTCTGTTTCTTCATTTTCCCATTTTTCAGAGTTCAGATCGTCTAGGAATTCCGTGATCTCTGCTGCGGATTTTTTTCCCAGATTGCGAATCGCACATAATTCATCCCGATCAAATGTAATCAGTTGCTCCAGCGTAATGATTCCTGCGCTGTGAAGGCAATTTTTAGAGCGGCGAGACAACAGCAAATCCTGTATAGGCGCATCCTTTGAAAATCGTATTTTTTTATCATTTTTTTCTATTCTTTCCAATGCGGGATCTGCTGTTTTGCCAGAAGATATAGATTTTTCTGCATCCTCTTTTGATTCTTCTGGTTTTTCCGCTGCTGCAGCCGTCATAAACGGCATCTCATCGCTGCTCTCATTCATTGGAACTGCTTCCTTTTCTTCGGATCTATCGCTGACAAATTCGGCAGCATCTTCAGCCGGCGCACCTACAATTCGCTCAATTTCTTCCGTGGATGCTGTCATAAACGGGGTTTCATCACAGAAAACATCTTCTTTTGGGCACTCTTCATTTTGGTAAATATCAGTTGTCTCTTCCGAAGAAACCTCTACAGCAGAATGTGTTTCCGTTTCCATCCTGTTCTCTGCCGGTGCAGCGAAAGGCATCGTAAACGGCATCTCCTCAAAAGCTCTTTTTTCGTTCAATTTGATTCCTCCCTTTCCTATTTTGTTATTTATCACAGCTGATTTTTTGAAAACATTCGTATGCGTCTCAGTCCTGTCCTTATAGCAAATTAAAGTCAGCGATTCCGATTTTGGAAATAAAACAGTAGAAATTATCATTTCCAGCGTAATATTTCCAGTAAAAGTGTTATGATTTCCTCTGATATCAATATAATATCACTTTAGTTTTTCAAATTTGATACAACTGAAAATTTTTTCAATCAAAATCACTCGTTAGACAGACAGTCGGGCTGTTTTGATCACAGCACGGTCGATACTATAAGAGATTTTCTGCCCTCATACATTGTACATCTGACGTGCTGACAAACTGAAAGCCTATGCTGATGACAATACATTCACTTTTTCAGATATTCCTGCCATGCTTTCAGAATTGCAGTTTTTCCGCATTGCCTGCCCTTGCTGATCGAGAAATACTGTCCTTTGTTTGCTATTTCTTTAATTTATACAAGGCAGATTTCCAGATTTGACCATACAGCGTTTCTGGGGATTACAGCAGCCGGTGATGTTAAAGCAGTGGTTTATGTGCGTTTTTTTGTTGTTTCTATTATACCATATCGCTGGAGCAATTACAACTAAAAATGAACGAAAATGAATTGCATTATGAGAAAATATGTGCTAGTTTCGTATGAAGAGCAACAGAAGGTTTCATGATTTTTTGATAACCTGTGGGAACAGCTCAGCTATGCAAAGAAATAAATCTGACTGGAAAAACTTATATGGAGAAAGCCGGAAGAAGAACTTTTTTCGGGAGTTTTCCCCCGGCTTTTTATGCATCAGCACAATCAAAATCCGTTTTCGCACAGATTTTCGATTCCTTCACAGAAAATATATCATATTTTTGTGCGTATCTTTTCTGAAAAAGAGGGATGATTTGGCGTATCTGATAAATCCGCACAAAACAATTGACACCGGGTGCTCGGTGTGGTATACTAAATACGTCAAAGAAAAGCAGAGTAAAGCAAATGAAAAGGAAGTATTAAATGCGGAAATTTGATGCAAAATGAGAATGATACAAAATTATGTAAAGCGGCAATGGGACTGTAACAGGACCCCGTTGCCGCTTTTTTGATTTAGGAGATGAGCATTATGGCAGAATTGCAAAACAAAGTTGAAATCCATATGGAACACATCGGGATGGTTTATCCTGCCGACGGAAAAGAAGTCACTGCACTGACAGATGTGACTCTGGATATCCGGAAAGGCGAATTCGTCTCTCTGGTGGGCCCATCCGGATGCGGCAAGACAACGCTTTTGCGGATCATGGCAGATCTGCTGCAGCCCACGGCCGGTGTGATTACAGTAGGCGGCACATCTCCGCGGGAGGCAAGATTAAAGCGGCGCTATGGCATCGTGTTCCAGGGCGCAGTGCTTTATGATTGGCGTACCGTGCAGAAAAATGTGGAAATGCCTCTGGAGATTATGAAAGTGCCGAAAGCAGATCGGATAAAGCAGGCAAAGAAAATGCTGGAGCTTGTGAATCTGACGGAATTCGCTGATCATTATCCGAAACAGCTTTCCGGCGGTATGCAGCAGCGTGTGGGAATCGCCAGAGCACTTGCAATCCAGCCGGAGATCCTGCTGATGGATGAACCGTTCTCGGCACTGGATGAATTCACACGGGAAAAGCTTCACGATGACCTGCTGGGCATCTGGCGAAAGACCAACAAGACGATTATTTTCGTAACGCATAACATTGCAGAGGCAGTGTATTTGTCCGATAAGATCTGTGTCCTCTCGCTGCATCCCGGCAGACTTTCCGCCGTTGTTCCGGTGAATCTGCCAAGGCCCCGCACCAAGGCAGTGAAAGACACCATGGAGTTTACAGATCTGGTGGCAAAGGTTCGGAACAGCTTTGAGGGTGTATGATAAAGGAAGTGATACCATGAAAAAGATCCGCCGCATGTTAGGGGCAAAATGGCTGGTCATGCTGGTGTGGCTGGCTGGCGTTGCCGTGGTGTGGGAGATATTTGCATTCCGTGTGGAAGAAGTGAAGCAAACACCGGAAAACATCATGCCGCATATCTGGCAGATTGTTCAGGCAATTTTCAGTACCAATACTGTAACACGAGATCAGACCGCATTGCAGGTTGTTCTGACAAGCGCCGGACAGACGCTGGAACGTGCAGCTTTGGGATTTCTGATCGGAACGGTTCTGGGAATTTGTACTGGCACTGCTGATGCATCTGTTCCGAGGCGTGGAAAAAACCGTTCCGCCGTATCTGATTCTCATTCAGGTTATTCCGATTCTGGGCATGGCACCAATTGTTCTGGCGATCACCGGAGATATCGGTGTTTCCCGAATCGTCATTGCGGCGATCCTGACATTCTATCCGGTGGCTGCCAATACCCTTTCCGGATTTCGGGCAACGGAGCGGGAGAAAAAAGAACTGATGTATTCTTATGCAGCCAATAAGTTTCAGTTGTATACCAAAACCTATATTCCAAACTGCATTCCCTATTTTTTCACAGGTTTGAAAATCTCAGCGCCAATGGCAATTACCGCATCGATTCTGGTGGATACCTTACAGGGCGACGGCGGTCTGGAATGTATGCTTTCCCAGGCACAAAAGCATGCAATGTCCATTTATGTATTCTGGCTGATCGTCCTGTTCAGCGCCTGCATCGGTGTTCTCAGCTTTACTGTAATGGGCTGGCTGGAAAATATGGCGTGTCCTTATCGCCGCACCGGAACGCACAGGAGAGGAGGAAAACGGCATGGCAAGAAAAAGTAAAAATCGGAAACGGTGGGATTCCATCACAACAGTTGCTTATCCGCTGCTGTTTGCCGTTTTGCTGATCGCAGCATGGCAAACCAAGCTTTTGCACCGGCTGCTGCACGTAGACACCTTTATTTTGCCAATTCCTACGAGAATTCTGACGATCATCCGGGAGAACTGGGGGACTATCGCAGAGAATTTGCAGTCCACCGTGATCGTGATTGTGATTGGGCTGCTGGCCGGTTCTCTGCTGGGTTACCTCATTGCCCTGATCGCAGCTGCTTTTCCCCACTGGGGTGCCGGCGGTCTGACCATTGTGTCTTGTTTTAATGCCGTGCCGGTAGTCGCACTGGCACCGGTTATCATCAACTGGACCAGAGATGTGAGCAGCGATGTGGCATTCCGCAGTATGATGGCGAAGTGCATTGTGGTTATGATTTTCTGTACTGCGACCATGAGCATCAACGCTTTTCGGGGACTGACAGAAGTAAAACCCTTTTCAGAAGACCTGATGCGTTCTTATGCAGCAAACCGGTTTACAGTTTTCTGGAAGCTGCGGCTGCCGAACAGCATTCCTTATATCTTCACCGCACTGCATGTCAGCGTGCCACTGGCAGTCATTACCGCAGTGGTCAGCGAATACTTTGCCGAGTACATTATCGGTGTCGGAAGAATGATCCGTGAGAATATCGTCACAGCGCAGTATGCGACAGCATGGGCATATATTATTGTTGCCTGTGTCCTGGGGATTGGAATGTACCTGATCTCAATTTTATTGGAACGTCTGTTCCTGCGGAAGCACAAGTAAGTATTCCGCAGTGTGATAGAAAAAAGTAGCATTGGGCAAAGTGCCCGCACCATGAAAGTATGATGGATGATGAAAAAGCAGATGAGAGCAAGTGCCATTTTTTGTGCAGCCGTATTGATGACTGTTTCCGCAACCGCATGCGGCAGCAGTAAGGATTCTTCGGGCAGCAGCAGTGCTTCAAAGGGAAATTATTTCGATCCCGGCACTTCGTCGGAGGATATCATCAAGGCAGCTTCTGCAGCCGGAAAGATCGGCAACTGGGGCATCGGCAATGAATATGAGCTGCTTGCCCTGCTGACAAAGTATGACTTGCCCAATGAGTTCGTCAGCCAGGCGTTCGACATGGACAGCTTTGATGATGATTCTCTGATGCTGGCGTCTGCCATGACTTATAACGAGCTGGGATTGGTCAAGAATGACTATGACGGCGGCTATGGCTATGGCGATACGGTCGGCACGATTGACATGAACGATGAGGGTGTAGCCATGCTGGAGGACAACATTTTCTGCACCAAGGCATTTGCGGAGAAAAATCCGAACACAGTGGCAGCATTTATTTCCGCATCTATGAAGGGATGGAAATACGCTTGTGAGAACCCTGATGAGGCAGCAGAGATCGTATCCAACTATGGCTCGTCGGTTTCTCCGGAGCACCAGAAGTATATGGCGAGTGAGGTGGCAAAGCTGGTTACCACAGATATGTCCGGCAACGCAGTAAGTCTGGACGATCTGGGACAAATGGAAGAAACGGCAATGCAGCAGACACTGGATCTGGCAAAACAGTATATCAAGCTGGATGACTCTGCGGCAGCAGAAAAGCTGGGTACGCTGACGTTGGATGATGTGCGGGATACCTCTTATTGGGAAACAGCAGCCTCGGAGAGCTTCGGGACTCCGGAAAAGACAGATGTCACCATTCAGCTGAAGTGGTTGCCTCAGGCACAATTTATGGGGTATTATGTGGCACTGGATAAGGGCTATTACAATGATGCTGGTCTGAATGTTACCATTACACCAGGCGGCGGCGATATTTCGGAAACCACGGCAGTATACAACGGTACAGTAGACTTTGGCGTTACCTGGTTCTGCAATCTGATTTCTGCGGATGCAGCCGGCATGGAGCTGACGGAAGTGGCACAGGTTTATCAGCGTTCCGGTCTGGAATTGGTTTATAAGCTGAATCAGGATTAAGATGGAGGTGCAGGAATATGCGTACTTTAATACGGCACGGTACTGTAGTTACCGCAAGTGAAACGTTTTTGGCGGATGTTGCGATTGACGGCGAAACCATCGTGGAGATCGGAAAGGACATCTCGCCGGAGGGGTTTGACAAGGTGGTAGATGCCAGCGGAAAGCTGGTGCTGCCGGGGGCAATTGATGCACATACGCATCTGGCAATGCCGTTTGGCGGAACGGTTTCCTCGGATGGCTATTTTGCCGGCACAAGAGCCGCAGCGTGCGGCGGTACGACCACCGTATTTGATTTTATCCTCCAGGATTTCGGCGAAACTATGGTGGATGCCATTAAACGGCAGGATGCCCTTTGCGCACCGGAGGCTGCTGTGGATTATTCTTTTCACGTGGCGGTCAAGGATGTGAGCGGCGAACTGCTGGATAGCATCGGCGATGCCGTGGACTACGGTGTTCCTTCATTCAAGGTGTTTATGGTGTATGATTTCGGCGTGACTGACGGTGTATTCTATCAAGTCTTGCAGAAGGCGAAAGAAGTCGGCGCACTGATCGAAGTACATGCCGAGAATAATGAGATCATTAACACGCTTACAAAGGAATTTCTGGCAGAGGGAAAGACGGATGCCTGGTATCATTACGCATCCCGTCCGGAATTTGTGGAAGAAGAGGCAGACAAGCGTGCAATCGCCTGGGCGAAAGCGACCGGTGCGCCGCTGTATATCGTCCATCTGGCAAACAAAGGCGGCGTGGAAGCCGTGACGCAGGCAAAGGACGAGGGCTATCCCATCTATGCAGAAACCTGTCCGCAATATCTGGAATTTACCAGCGATGTGTATAAGCTGGAAAACGCACGGAACTTTGTCTGCTCTCCGCCGATGAAGGGCGAAGAGAGCCGCCAGGCACTCTGGGCAGCCATTCGCCGGGGCGATATTGACACCATCGCTACTGACCATTGCCCGTTCCAGTCCTATGAAAAGGACTGGGGCAAGGACGATTTCACAAAGATCCCCAATGGCTGTTCCGGCATTGAGAATATGTATCCATACATGCTTTCTGCAGCAAACAACGGAGAAATCACTTTTGAGCAGGCGGTGGCGCTTTGCGCCACCAATCCGGCACGGATCTTCGGCTGTCAGAAAAAGGGCTCGATCGCTGTGGGAATGGATGCAGATCTGGTGGTCTACGATCCGGAAATGGATTTCGTGATCACAAACGACAAGATGCATTCCGACTGTGACCACACCATCTGGGAGGGCTGCAAGCTGCATGGCTATCCGGTACAGACTTATTCCAGAGGCAGATTAGTCTATGAGAACGGCGAGTTCCTGGGCGAAGCCGGCTGGGGCAACTTCGTAAAATGTAAGCTGAAATAACGGGAGGAGGCACATGTTATGGCAGAGATGAGCCGGTGTATGCAGATCAGACTGGAACAGCAGGCGTCGCAATGTATGCTGTGCTATGATGCACCCTGTACAGCTGTCTGCGATGCAGGTGCAGATCCGGCTGCAATGGTGCGGAGCGTTCGTTTTGAAAATCTATCCGGAGCAGCGGAATCCATGAAAGCGGCGGACTGTGCAGCTTGTGCACATGGCTGTGAAAGAGCCTGTTCCAAAAAGATACCGCTTGCAGAGATGGCAGCGGCACTTCCGAAATCCACCGCATCAAAACCGGCGGATCTCTCCATTGCGTTTTGCGGTGTGCCGTGTATCAATCCCTTTTTCCTGTCCTCCTCCGTTGTGGCGAGCAGCTATGAAATGTGTGCCAGAGCACTGGAGCAGGGCTGGGGCGGCATTGTATTCAAGACCATTGGCTTTTATCAGCCGAAAGAAGTTTCGCCCAGATTTGATACTGTGAGCCGTGAGGGCTACCCGTTTCTGGGATTCCGGAATCTGGAGCAGATCTCCGATCATACATTGGAGGAAAACCTGGCGTGTCTGCAGCGGCTGAAACAGAATTATCCCGATCGTGTGATCGTGGCTTCTATCATGGGAGAAACAGAGGATGAGTGGACAAAGCTGGCGCAAATGGCAACTGATGCAGGATGCGACATCATCGAGTGTAATTTTTCCTGTCCGCAAATGACGGTAGAAGGCATGGGCAGTGATGTGGGAACAAACGTACAGCTGGTAAAAGCATTTACTGCGGCGGTAAAGCGTGGAACGGCATTGCCGGTGCTGGCAAAGATGACTCCAAACATTACGGATATGACTGTGCCGGCGATTGCTGCGGCAGAAGCCGGAGCAGATGGTCTGGCAGCGATCAACACCATCAAAAGCATTACCGGCATTGATGAAGAAACCATGCAGGCACATCCGGGCGTAATGGGAAAGACCGCAGTCAGTGGCTATTCCGGTAAGGCGGTGAAGCCCATTGCACTGCGTCATATTTATGATATGGCAACTTGTCCGGAATTGAAAGATATTCCTATCAGCGGCATGGGCGGTATCGAAACCTGGCGGGATGCAGTGCAGTTCCTGGCACTGGGATGCAGCAACATTCAGATTACTACGGCGGTGATGCAGTACGGCTATCGGATCATTACCGATCTGATCGGCGGTCTGACGGATTACATGAACCGTCATGGGATCACCGCTTTGCAGGAAATCGTTGGTGCGGGACTGGATGCTGTGACGACACCGGAGAAGCTGAACCGCAGTTCTGTTTGTTATCCGAAGTTCCTGCGGCAGGATTGTTTCGGATGCGGCAGATGTTACATTTCCTGTATGGATGCAGGACATCAGGCAATCCGGTTCGATACCGCAGCACGAAGACCGGTTTTGATTGGAAAAAACTGTGTGGGCTGTCTGCTGTGTACGCTGGTCTGTCCCGCGGGTGCAATCACGTCAGGGGCGAGACGTTCTGTCAATGGGGGAAAGGAGTGAGGCACTATGGCATTAACGCTTTCACAGATTTGTGTCAATGCGGAAAAAACATATCAGATGAAGCTCATTGCCGGTGAAGACGGCATGGACAATGTGGTGCGTTGGGTGCATATTATCGAAGATGTGGAAGTATCTCATTTTATTGAAGGACAGGAACTGGTTTTTACCACGGGTATTGCACAGCATGGTGTCAACTGGCTGATGCCGTATGCAGAACAGCTGCTTCGACATGGTGCGGTGGGCCTTGTGGTCAATCTCGGACCGTATATCGAAAAGGTGCCGCCGCAGCTGATCGTCTGGTGCAACACCCATGCGTTTCCGCTGCTGGTGCTGCCCTGGTCGGTGCATATCATCGATGTGACATATGATTTTTGTCACCGTATCATTCAGAGCGAAAAGCATGAACGCAGTATAGCTTCGGCATTTCGTACCTGGATCTTTAATCCGGAAAAGGGGGAATCCTATGCCGGTGTTTTACAGTATGCGGGATTTCAGGAAAATGGCAGATATCAGGTGATGCTTCTGCATTTGCAGGAAAAGGAGCATCAGCTGACAGATCTGGAATGGGAGCAATTGCAGTTTCGGGTCTATCGTGCCCTGCGGAAAACGCATTTGTCTGTTTGTATTTTTCGGCTGGAACAGAGCATATGTCTGGTCGGGCAGAATACATGGGAAAAGCTGCGGCAGTATATCGAACAAGTATCCCAGATCCTGTCGGAACGGGGGAGTGTGTACTGCGGAATATCAGAAGAACAGATCGGGTATCCGGCATTATCGGCACTGTATCTTCAGGCAAAGGCTGCGGCTGCTGTTTGCCGGATCCGAAAAAAACAGATGCTGTGTTATTCCGAACTGGGCGAATATCAGATCCTATTCGGCGTAAAAGACCGGAAGATCTTAGAACAGTTTTCAGAATCTGTGCTGGGCGCTCTGGTAAAATACGATGCCCGAAATCATACAGATTACCTGGAAGTGCTGTACCGTTATCTTTCTGCGGAGTGCAGCGTTCAGCAGACCGCAGAACAGATGCAGGTGCATCGGAATACCATAAATTATAAATTGCGGCAGATCCGTGAGATCTTACAGACGGATCTGGGACAGGAAGCAAGAGTGCAGATCCATTTGGCATATCTCATTCGGGATATGCTGTGATCAATAAAATTGGAGGGATTTCAAATGACAGGCGAAGAGATTCAAAAGATGCAAACCGTTTATACCATGCAGTCCTGGAGCAAGCAGAAGGGACTGAAGCCTATTCCGGTAGAGCGCTCAGAGGGCATTTACTTCTATGATTACAGCGGCAAACGATATGCGGATATGTCCTCGCAGCAGGTCAACGTGAATCTGGGCTACGGCAATAAGGCAATCGGCGATGCTATCAAGGCAAAGGTGGACAAGTACTGCTACATCGGACCGTCCTTCGGCGATGAAGATCGTGCAAAACTGGGCAAGGCGATCATCGACTTGCTGCCGGACACGTTCGGCAAGGTGTTTTTCACCAATGCCGGCGCAGATGCCAACGAAAACGCCATTAAGATCGCCAGAATGTATACCGGCAGAAACAAGGTGTTCAGCCGGTACCGGAGCTATCACGGTTCTTCGTTCGGCGCCGGAAACCTGACTGGTGAGCCGAGACGCTATCCGCTGGAACCGGGCATTCCCGGCTTTATCAAATTTTTTGATCCGTATATCTACCGGGAACCGCTGGAATTTGCATCCGAAGAGGAGGCAACCAAATATTATCTGGCAAATCTGCGGGAACAGGTGATCTACGAGGGCGCAGACCGCATCGCTGCCATTGAGGTAGAAACCATCACCGGTTCTAACGGCATTATCATTCCGCCGAAGGGTTATCTGCCGGGTATCCGGAAGATCTGTGACGAGTTTGGCATTGTGATGATTTGTGATGAGGTCATGGCAGGCTTCGGCAGAACCGGAAAGATGTTTGCCTTTGAGAACTTCGATGTAGTGCCGGATATCATTACCTTTGCAAAGGGCGTGACCTGCGGCTATATCCAGCTGGGCGGTGTGGCAGTCAGCAAGAAGATCGCGGCATATTTTGATGATCACTATCTGTCCTGCGGTCTTGACCTACAGTGCGCATCCGCTGGCGTGCGCTGCCGGTGTTGCCTGCGTCAACTATTACCGGGAGGCAAACGTTCTGGACAATGTGGCAGTATCCGGCAAGGTGCTGGGCGAACTGCTGGAAGCGCTGAAGGCAAAGCATACCTGTGTTGGCGATGTGCGCTACATCGGATTGTTCTCCGGTGTAGAACTGGTAAAGGATAAGGCAACCAAGGAACCCCTTGTGCCGTACGGAAAAGATCCGGACGGCGTTATGGGCGGCATTTGCAAAAAGCTGATGGCAAAGGGCTTTTCTACCTATAGCCATGAAAATGTGATTATTGTTGCACCGCCGCTGATCATTACGCCGGAGCAGCTTCGGGAAGAGATGCAGAAGCTGGATGAGGTGCTGGGAGAAGTCGATGCAGCCATTGCCGGCTGAAAAAGGAGATGAAGTCAATGGTATCCGGACATTATTCGAATATCGAGCAAGAAGTCCCGCTGCGGTCGCTGCTGCCGGCTGATCGGTTTCGTACAGTTTCTCAGGAAATTCGGGATACGGTTCCGCTGACACCCAATGAAGTTGCAGTAACGATCGTTATGAAACCGGCATTTGTCAAACGGCTGCGCTTTCCGGTATCTTGGGACGGGATCCTGTATGGTGTGGTGCGAAAACCGGAACAGCTCCAGCAGATGGGAACCGATGCGGACGGAACATTCTGGGTGAAGTCGATTTCCTGCAATGACTGGGATGACCGGTTTCTGTTGGTGCTGGAATCGGAGAATCCGGAACGGTATCGTGCTTTCTATGTGATGGCAGATGAGGTATATGATCTTCTGGAAAATTGTCTGCGGATTCCGGAGCAAACAAATGAAAATCCGAACCTGTTTGTATAAGCATTTGAACAGGTTTTTAGGAAAATACTGGATTTAGAAAGGAAGCGCATGGGTTATGTATACTTGCAGTTTGGAACGAATGAAGGATAAGATCGCAACATTTTCAAAGTTTGGTGATGCCGGACATGGCGGTATTACCCGGTATTCTCTGTCAGAGGCCGCTATTCAGGCACGAAATGAATTTCGGAAGCGCATGGAAGCGATTGGTGCTGTGATCGAGATTGACGATGTGGCGAATATGTATGCCACACTCCCCGGCAGTGATCCGAATGCGAAGCGAACCGTGATGGCATCCCATGTGGATTCCGTGAAGAATGGCGGCAACTACGATGGCATCCTGAGCGTAATGTCTGCCATGGAAGTGCTGGAAACCGTGCACGAAAAGAAAATTCCCCATAAGCATCCGCTGACCGCAATGATCTGGACCAATGAAGAGGGCTCGCTTTATCCGCCGGCAATGATGTGCTCCGGTATTGTCTGCTATGATTATCTGCCGGAGGATATCCGTGCGAAATTTGCCTATGAGGACATGATGCAGTCCAAGAGTATTCTGGACTGCAAGAGCACCTTTGGCGAAGCACTGGCAAAGTCCGGATTTCAGGGCGATAAGAAATATCGCCTGAATCCGGAACAGTATCAGTACATGTTTGAAACGCGCATTGAACAGGGTCCGATCCTGGAGGATGCCGGAAATGATATCGGCGTGGTAGACTGTGTCCTGGGTATGTTCAACTACCGTATTCAGTTCTGCGGACAGACCACCCACGCCGGCACATCCCCCATGCCGAAGCGAAAGGATGCCCTTTATGCAGCTTCTGAGGCATTGTGCTATCTGCATCAGGAAATCGATAAGCTGGGGTACAGTGATCTGGTGTATACCACTGGTGAGATCGTCTGCCACCCTTGCGTACACACCTGTGTACCGGATTTCGTAGACTTTTCCTTCGATGCAAGACACGAAGATCCCAAGGTTCTGGAACAGGTCCTGGCAATTGTCAAGAGCTGCGCCAGCAGGGAATGGCACGGCTGTACCTGCAAGGTGGAAAAGGCGTGGAATCGGGATACGGTTTACTGGGATAAGAAGCTGGTAAGCTATGTGAAAGCGGCAGCAGAGGAATGCGGTATCTCCCATCAGTATATTCACTCCGGCGCAGGTCATGATGCACAGTTTGCATCGTATATGCTGCCCACAACCATGATCTTTGTCCAGTCTAAGGACGGACTTTCCCACTGTGAGCCGGAGTATTCCAAAGCCGGAGCATTGTACAGAGGGTGCAACAGTCATGCTGAATGCAGTACTTCGTGCAGACAAGGATTGACCGTTTCATGATCTTGTGGTAGGATGGAAGATATCAGAGCTCGTGTTCATAGGCGTCTATCTACGTCTTTTCGGCAAATTTTGTTGCATACTGCGTTAAAAATTCTTGCCATACGAAAGTATGCCTGCAAATTTTTGCCTTGTCTGCAAAAAAATTTGCTCGAAAATCCGCATATATTTCCTATGAACACAAGCTCTCACAGAAGAAAGGCACAGGGAAAATACCATGGTCAAGAAATTTACGATGACACAAACCATTTTTACCGGATGGGGCGCATTGCAGGAGAGCAGCACAGCGCTTTCCGGACTGGGAAAGAAACCGCTGGTGGTGACTTCTGCTGGAACGTGGAAACGCATGGGCGCACAGCTGGCGGAACAGCTGTCCGGATGCTTTTCGGCATATGCGGTATGCGCCTGTATCAACAGCGAGCCGACCGATGACATGATTGCCGAGGGGCTGGCAGCATATCAGAAAAACAGCTGTGACTGTCTGATCGGCATCGGCGGTGGCAGTCCGCTGGATGCCATGAAAGCCATTGCCGTTGGCACAGCCAGTTCTGTTCCCCTTGCTTCTTATATGGGTAAGGAGATCGGCGGAGTGATTCCGCCCATGGCAGCCATTCCTACTACGGCTGGAACCGGCTCCGAGGTGACAAAGTTCACCATTATTACGGACACCAAAACTGATGTGAAAATGCTGCTGAAAGGCGAGGTGCTCTTGCCAAAGCTTGCAATTGTAGATGCCAGCCTGTCAGAAAGTATGCCGCAGTCTGTGACAGCTGCCACCGGGTTGGATGCGCTGACTCATGCCATTGAGGCGTACACCTCGAAACAGGCACAGCCGCTGACTGATGCATTGGCAATATCTGCGGTAAAGCGTATATTTCAATATTTGCCGTTGGCATATCAGGATGGAAAAAATCGAAAGGCACGTGAGGAAATGGCGGCAGCGGCACTGGAAGCGGGCATCTGCATCAACAATTCCAGTGTTACCATTGTTCACGGTATGAGCCGTCCCATCGGGGCGTTGTTCCATGTGCCGCACGGGTTATCCAATGCTATGCTGCTGGAAAAGTGCCTGCAATTTGCGCTGCCGGGCTGCTGCGAGCGGTTTGGTGCGCTGGGGCGTGTCATTGGCGCAGCATCGGCAGACAGTACTGATTCGGAAGCGGCAGATGCGCTGCTGGAAACTGTCAAGCTGCTGTGTCACACTTGTGAAGTGCCTTCGCCGGAGCAGTACGGCATTGCTAAAACAGCGTTTTTCAACGCAGTGGAAAAAATGGCGGCAGACGCTATCACCAGCGGCAGCCCGGGAAACACCCGGCGTGAAGTGACGGCAGAAGACTGTGCTGCAATTTATCGCAGACTTTGGGAAAACTGATATTTTCGGATCTATAGAATCCATAACCGTTTGAACTGGTGTACAGCACCGCTTGTACGCCAGTTCTTTTTTTTGCAGCATGGGAAAAGTGCATCTGACAAATCATTTCGGTAATGCGTCACAAAATTGTAAAAAATGTTTTGCTATACGAACGCTATGATTATGATTTCCCATGCTGTGCTATGTTCTTGAAACGTCTATAAACACGGACTCTAAGATGCAACTAAAAAATGCAATGCATTTTCTCAAAATGGATTCTTTTGAGAAATTCGGAAAAAGCGCCTGTTTTCCTTTGAATTCTATTTTCAAGCTGCAAATTTGACACAAAAATACACAAACAGCCTGTTCACACGAGAATGTGCGAACAGGCCGTTAAAACAATAACGAGAGTTTGTTCATAAGCTTTCACTCATGCGTGTAATCCGGATGAACATATCGATCCATCGTAATATTCACCGTTTTGTGGCCGAGAACGACAGACAATGTCTTGACGTCAAATCCATTCTGAATGCAATTGGTGGCGAAAGTGTGCCGCAGCTGATGATAGTTATGATTTTCCGCATTGATTCTGGAAAGAATCTTTGTTTCCTTTGTTCAATCACAAAACGTCCCATAAAGCGCCCGTCTTTTCTCTCCGTAATTTGTACGGCCACAGCGATCCCTCCTCTGGCAATATGTGCATTTTCACTATACCATTGTATCAATATATAGTGTGTTTTAACAAATATATATAAGCGTCATTGAAAAATACTGTCTCTTATGGTATAATAATATTAATTACAGTGTCTTAAAAAGTCAAGAATAAAATGTTAGCAATTGCTTTGATGATACTATTTTCTCAAAAGAATCCATTTTGAGAAAATGCATTGCATTTTTGCTTCATTTGCCATTGTACACAGGAAAGGAGTAGGAAAGTGGCAGGAAATCATTATAACGGCGGACTCACCAGAGAACAGTTTTTATTTTACGAGATCCGAACCGTTTCGTCACTGATGCTGCAGGGAAAGAGCCGTGATGAAATATTCCGTGAAATATTTACTGAAAATTTGTTTCAGTTCCCAACGGAAAAAATGATAAAAAATATCACGAACACTTGCTTCAAGCGTTTGGATGCGCTGGATGCGCCGGAGCTTTTGCACCACCTTGCCAATGCTTCGCTAGATGTTTCCAAGCAAATTAACCTCTATGCGATCATGTGTGAAAATCGAATTGTGTATGATTTTATGGCGGGGGTGATCGGTGAGAAATACCGCTCACAGGAACTTGACTTTTCCGCAAAAGACGTAAATGTATTTTTGATGGAGCTTTCTGAAAAAGTGCCTGCGGTCAATACGTGGAGTGAATCGACACGAAAAAAGCTGAAGCAGGTGCTGGTGCGCTTTCTGGTGGAGTGCGACTATCTGGAAAGCGCAAGATCGACGCTCCTGCTGCCGGTGTATCTCTATCCGGAGCTGGATGAGGCGATACGCAGAAAAGGTGACACGGATGCACTTGCGGCATTCAATTGTTTTTTTTGAGGGATAAATCATGAATCATATCATCGATCAATTGCACGAAGTACAAAAGAGATTTTCGGATGAGGTGTTTTTAAGCAACAAGGGATTGTCCAACGAAGTTGGCATCCACGTGTTTTGTTACGATCCAAAGGAGGAAATGCTGGTCTCCAGTTTCTTTTCTGACCTGATCCAAGGAGAGAACCAGCCGTTTCGCTTGAAGGAGTGCGATCTGTACCGGATTTTCCTGCAAATCTGCGAGGAAAAACGCATTCTGAAAAGCATTCCGGCCATGGAAAAAAAGAAAGGCTCGGAGTATCTGCTGAGGCAGCTGCAAAAGGCAATTTTACCGGAAGAGTTTGTGGAACGAATGCAATATGAACCGCACGAGCACGGGGATATTTTATTAATTACAGGTGTAGGGAAAGTTTATCCATTCATGCGCTCCCATAACATTTTGGACAATCTGCAGCACATCTTTGCCGACATTCCGGTGGTGCTGCTCTATCCCGGAACATACAACGGACAGGAACTCTCACTTTTTGATGAATTCCAAGACGGGAACTATTATCGTGCCTTCAACATGATTTAAAGGAGGATTTTTCCATGAAACTGCAAAGTATCTATAAACAGGACATCAACCGTGACATCAACGGTGTCATTAAAATGGCACAGGACGATGAGCGCACTATGGTACAGGAATTGTCTGAATACGTTATCACAAAGGAACTGCGCCGGCATTTCAATACTTTTTTGAATCACTATGAGCGCTCGCTGGAGCAGCCGACCGACAAAATCGGTGTGTGGATCTCTGGTTTCTTTGGAAGCGGTAAATCGCACTTTTTGAAGATACTCTCCTATTTGCTTTCCAATCAGACGGTCGGCGGAAAAAAGGCGGTGGAGTACTTTGCAGATAAATTTGATGATCCCATGATGTATGCCCAGCTGGAAAACTGCGTCAAGGTTCCGACAGAAACAATTCTTTTCAACATTGATTCCAAGAGTCCTTTGACAAAAGATAAAACGGCGATCTTGCGTGTTTTTGCGAAGGTATTTTACGAGCATCAGGGCTTTTACGGCAATGATCTGAAAGTCGCAAAACTGGAGCAGTTCATTTCAAGATCCGGAAAGACAGAACAATTTCGGGAATGCTTTGCAAATATCAATGGCGGTTCATGGGAGGATTCTCGTGAGTCCTTTGCTTTTTTTGAGGATGACATTGTAGCAGCAATGTCTGAAGCACTGGACATGAGTGAAACTGCGGCACGCAACTGGTTTAACGGGGAAGAAGAGATTGAGCTGAGTATTGAGCAGCTTGTCAAGGAAATCAAAGAATATGTAGAGCGTAAGGGCAAGGACAACCGGCTGCTGTTTATGATCGATGAAGTTGGTCAGTATATCGGTTCGGATTCTGATCTCATGCTGAATCTGCAGACGATTGTGGAAGAGATCGGTACACAGTGCGGCGGCAGAGTGTGGGTCATGGTGACCTCGCAGGAAGCAATCGACAGCATTACCAAGATCAGCGGAAACGATTTCTCGAAAATACAAGGACGTTTCAACACCCGGCTGAGTCTGAGTTCTTCCTCGGTGGACGAAGTCATCAAAAAGCGTATTCTTGCCAAAACAGAAACCGCAGAACAATTGCTCCGGCAGCAATACGAAAAAAATCAACAGGTATTGAAAAATCTGTTTACCTTTAGCCACGCCATACTGGACATGAAGGGCTATTCGGACGAGAGCGAATTTGTCGAGACATATCCCTTTGTGCCGTACCAGTTCCGGCTGATTCAGAATGTCCTTGCGGAGATCCGGAAGCACGGAAATTCCGGAAAACACCTCTCCGGCGGTGAGCGCTCCATGCTCTCCGGCTTTCAGGAGGCAGCACAGGCGATTCAGGACAGGGATGAGTATGCGCTGGTGCCGTTCTATCTGTTCTATGATACGGTACATACCTTTTTGGACGGCACCATCCGCCGTGTTATCGACCGTTGTCAGGACGCAGCCGATCATCATGACGGCATTGAACCGTATGATGTGAACATTTTGAAGCTGCTGTATCTGGTTCGCTATGTGGATGACATCAAGGCAAATTTGGAGAACATCAGCATTCTTATGGCGGATGATATCCGTACCGATAAGATTTCCACACGGCAGGAAATCCAGCAGTCGCTGGACAGACTGGTGAGAGAGAACTATGTTTCCAGAGCGGGGGATACCTATACATTTCTGACAGACGATGAACAGGACATTGCCCGTGAAATTCAGAATACACCGGTGGACAGTGCGATCATTACCAAAGCAATCTCGGATCTCATTTTCGGAAAGCTGTTTGTCAGCAAGAAGTTTCGATATGGAAAGTATGATTTCGCTTATGACCAGCGAATCGACGAAACGGTAAACGGTCAGCTGACAGGGTCCATTGCGCTTCATTTCATCACGGTTGCTTCGGAGAATTATACCACCGATGATTCTGTTTTCCTGATGCAGTCGGCTCGTGACAATGAGGTGATCGTGGTACTTTCGGACAGACAGCCCTATTTCAAGGAACTGGAAGATGCCATGAAGATCAGACGCTATGTCAAGGGCAAGAACGTGACACAGCTGCCGGAGGCGATTCAGCGCATTATTCGGGCAAGACAAAATCAGGCATCTGCACATGAAAAACGTGCAGAGGAACTGATCTCTGCGGCAATTGTGGAGGGCAGAATTTATGTAGCGGGGGACAAGCTGACGCTGAAAACCTCCTCGGTGAAAGACCGCATTGAACGGGCAATGGGTACGCTGGTGGAAAGCGTCTATACCAAGCTGGGATACATCAAAAAGAATTACGACAGCGATGCGGACATTCTGCAAATTCTGGAGGGCAGCCAGCAGATGACCTTTGCAGAAATCGAGTCGCCGAACGCCGAGGCGGTCAGGGAACTGTATCAGTATCTGGATATCCAGAACACGAAGCGGCTGCCGACTTCCATGGGAGATATTCAGAAGCGCTATCAGGCAATTCCCTATGGCTGGCGTGAGATCGACATTGCGGCAGTTGTTGCAGAACTGATCGCAGCACAGAAACTGGTGCTGAAATACGGCGGTGCTATCGTTTCGCCCGGCAACAAGAAAATCACAGAGTATCTGCGGAAAAAAACGGAGATCGAAAAGGCAATTGTTGCGTTCAAGGTCACACCGCCCACGGCACTGATTAAGAAGTGCCGGGAATTCCTGAGCGAGTATCATAACTGCACGCTGGGAGCGATTCCGGACGACGAGAACGGTCTGGTTCGCTACATCACGGAGAAGTTTGACACAGAACGGCGAGAGCTTCGGGAACGTCTGGAAAAGGAATACGCTGTCTCGGCATATCCCGGAAAAAACGTGGTGGAAAACGGCGCAGCACTCTGTGACAAGCTGCTTGCACAGAAAAACGACAGCATCGCACTGATGAAAAAAGCGGTGGAGATGCAGGACGATTTCCTCGACTTTGCCGAGGATATTTCCGACGTAGACACCTTCTTCCGGGTACAGAAGAGCATTTTTGACAGTGCCAGAGCACAGGCAGAACTGGCAGACACCGAAAAAGAATATTTTCAGGCAGAGGACAACGCACTTTCCGCCATCGCGAAGATCAGAGAGATCCTCGCCATGCCGAAACCGTACAAGCACATCAGTGAGCTGCCGGAACTGGTGCAGCAGACGCAGGATACCTATGCAAAGTTGCTGGCACAAAAGCGTGAGGAGGTTCTCGGAGAGATACAGGCGGCAATGGGAGAAATCCACCAGACCGCCGATGTGAAGCAGGGCGACATTGTCCAGCGTGCGGATGCGGCGCTGACGGAAAAGCGAACCGCTGCCGAACATGCGGAAAAACTGACGAATCTCGACGCCATGAAAATCCAGATCAATAACATCCGGCAGCAGTACCTGCAAAAGCTGGTCGCTGTGGCAGAGCCGGACGTGGACACCGTGACCATGCCCCGCAGCACCATCTGCCACACCATGCAGCTGAAAAGCGAGGCGGACATTGACAAATACGTTGCAGAGATCAGGAAAACGCTGCTGCAAAAACTGGACGGACACGATGTGCTGCATATTATTTGAGGTGGAATATGAACAAGAATGCGATAAAAAACTTTGCCATTTCTGCAAGAGTGACGCTGATTCAGGCGGTCACACAGAAGGCGTTTGAATATGAGGTCACAGCGGACGGCAAAAACGATCCGTCGCAGGAATCGGTCAACGGCAAGTTGCTGACCGCCGCAGAGCGCAGCCAGCGTGCCCAGCTGATTGCACGGATTCAGGCGAAAGGCTTTGCGCAGACCATGGAGGAGGCAGCCTATACGTGGTTCAACCGCTTTATTGCTCTGCGGTTCATGGAGGTGAACAACTACCTGCCGTCCCACATCCGCATTTTCTCGGACGAGAGCGGCGAGTTCAAGCCGGAGGTGCTGACAGATGCGGTGAATCTGGAAATCGACGGGCTGGACAAGGCGCTGGTGCTGGAACTGCTGGAAAACCAGGAGAACGAGCGTCTGTATCAGTACATCATCATCACCCAGTGCAACGCCCTGAATGAGGGCTTGCCGGAGATGTTCGAGCGCATCGGCGGCTGGACGGAGCTGCTGTTCCCGAAGAATCTGCTCCGTGAGGACAGCGTCATTGCGCATATGGTGGAGGACATCCCCGAAGCGGACTGGCAGGATCAGGTGCAGATCATCGGCTGGCTGTACCAGTACTACAATACCGAACCGAAGGACAAGGTGTTCGCCAACCTGAAGAAAAACGTCAAGATCAGTGCGGCAGATATTCCGGCGGCGACGCAGCTTTTCACGCCGGACTGGATCGTGCGGTACATGGTGGAAAACTCCCTTGGCAGACTGTGGACAGAGGGACACGGCAAGCCGGAACACGCCGACTGGAAGTATTATCTGGAAGAGGCGGAGCAGGAGGACACCGTCAGGGCGGAGCTGAAACAGCTGCGGGAAAGCTATCGGGAGATACAGCCGGAACAGATCCGGATCATCGACCCGTGCATGGGCAGCGGCCATATCCTCGTCTATGCGTTCGATGTGCTGATGGACATTTACACTGCCTGCGGCTGGTCGGAGCGTGATGCGGCGGTGTCGATCCTGCGGAACAACCTCTACGGGCTGGACATCGACCGCCGTGCGTATCAGCTGGCATATTTTGCGGTGATGATGAAAGCAAGACAGTACAACCGCCGCATTCTCCGTGGGGAGAACCAGCCCAACCTTGCGAACTTCGCCGATGTCATGGGTGTGGAGGATTCCATGGTGAGCGGCAGTCTGCGGCAGTTCGTGAAGCAGTTCCAGTTCGCCGACACCTACGGTTCGCTGATGACGGTGACAGCACCGGCGGGGCTGGACGAGATGGTGGCTGCATTCCATCCCACGATCGGGCTGGACGTGGCGCAGCTGAAAGCGATGGTGAAGCTTTCCGGGATTCTGTCGCAGAAATATGACGTGGTCTGCACCAATCCGCCGTATATGGGCAGCTCCGGCATGAATGCGGTGCTGTCGGACTATGTGAAGAAGAACTTTCCGGATAGCAAGAGCGATTTGTTTGCGTGCTTTATGGAGAAGTGCGGACAGTTTGTCAAGATGAACGGCTTGTATGCTATGATTACACAGCACGCCTGGATGTTTATTAGTAGCTATGAACGATTGCGGTTTAAAGTGCTAAATGAGCGAATTATTTCGTTATTGCATTTAGGAATAAAAGCGTTTGAGGAAATCGGAAATGATGTTGTTCAAACTTGCTGCTTTGTTTTTCAAAGGAACAAAATTAAGAACTATAAGTCCAAATTTATAAAACTTACTGAATACAAAAATTTTCTTTTGAAAAGAGAACAATTTTTTGATGAAAAAAATTGCTTTGTGAATAAAATTGATTCATTTATAAAGATTCCCGCAGCCCCTATTGCTTACTGGGTGGGCAAACGATTTATAGATAATTTTGCAATAGGAAAACGTATTGAAAATTATGGCGTTTTTACTGGGTCGCAGAATATCACTGGAGACAATGAACGCTATACTAAGTTCTTCTGGGAGGTTTGCTGTTCTAAAATAAATGAGCGTTGGCGTTTTTATGCAAAAGGTGGAGATTATCGTCAATATTATGGAAACTTAGATTTAGTTGTTGATTGGTCGGATAGTGCTAGACAGTTTTATAAATCTAATAAGACTTCAAATTTACTAAATGAATCTTTTTGGTACCAAGAAGGTATTACATATTCTGCTGTAACAAGTCGTGGAACAGGATTTAGATATCTTCCCAAAGGATGTATATTTGATAAAGGCGGTCCTTCAATTAACGTCAATAATCATTTGTATGATTTAATAGCTTTATTAAATTCAAATGTAGCTAAGCATTATTTTTGGGTGTTTAATCCATCAATAAATTTACAAGTAAAAGATGTGAAAAATATTCCGATTATTATTCCAAGCGATTCTCAAGTAACAGCTCAATCACAAGAATGTATTAGCTTATGTAAAAAGGACTGGGATAGCTTCGAAACTTCTTGGGATTTTGAGAGGCATCCGCTGGTGTGAAAGGAGGGCAGAAATGGATAAAGATAACAAAGAAAATTATATGAATGACTTGCTTGAAATGATGAGGTTTATCGAAAATGCTGCGTATGAAGAAAAATTGGTGGCGTTTATTGATATTATGGGCATGAGTGACAAAATATCAAGTTCTAAAGAGCCCAGAGACTTTTTAATGTACAATACTATACTATATATGATAAAAAGACAGGGATTTGAGCGTGATTTATTTCAGTTTTTTGCTTTTTCTGATTGCATGTATATAATAACTGATAAAGAAAATATTCAAGAGCTATTGCTTGCATTATCTCTTTTATCCTATTACATGCTATTTGATAATTCAACTAAAAATTATGCTGGAATTTCAAATCAATATGTTGGCATTGAAAAAGTGGAAGATTGTTACAAGGTAAGAGGGGGAGTTACTTTTGGAAAGGTTTTAAGTGTTCCTCAAAATAATGTTGTTCTTGGAAAAGGTGTTATTGAAGCGTATGCTTTAGAAAGTAAGAAGGCAATGTATCCAAGAATTATATTTGATGATAAGGCGATGGAAATAGTTAAGGAAAAAGGCTTATCTGATTATATGGGGAAGGATAATGATGAAACTGAATCTTTTTATTATCTTGACTTTATTAAATTTATTTCTTGTGAATGTGGTGGAATTGCGCATGATTTAGAGTGTATTGATAGAATAATTGAATATGTAGAAAAAGAATGGGAAGAATCTACTAAATTAACAGAAAAAGAACCGGAAAAATCTATTAAATTGGAAGATAAATTAGAATGGTATATCAATTATCTTAAAAAGCACAAAAAGACAGGAGAATAAACATGGGAACTCTAATATCTGATAAATACGCCGCATGGGAATCCGAATGCGAAGCCCGTTTCCAAAAGCTAAAGTCCAACGAAGAGAAACTGAACCGCATCTTCATCGACATCTACGGCTTACAGGACGAGCTGACACCGGAGGTGGAGGACAGGGACGTGACCGTCCGCAAAGCTGACCTCCAGCGTGAGATCCGGTCGCTGCTCTCCTATGCCGTGGGCTGCCTGTTCGGGCGGTATTCCCTGGACGTGGACGGGCTGTGCTACGCCGGCGGCGAGTGGGACGCAGGCAAGTACAAGACCATCATTCCCGTGAAAGACAACGTGCTGCCCATCTGCGATGACGACTATCTGGAGAGCGACCTCACCGGAAAGATCGTGGACTTCGTGAAAACGGTCTACGGCGAGGACACCCTGGAGGAGAACCTCAAGTTTATCGCCGACGCCCTTGGCACAAAGGGTGCAACGCCACGGGAGGTGATCCGGAACTATCTGCTCACCGGCTTCTACGCCGACCACTGCAAGATCTACCAGAAACGCCCCATCTACTGGCTGTTCAGTTCCGGCAAAAAGAACGGGTTCAAGGCACTGGTCTATATGCACCGCTGGGAAAAGACCACCGTCGCCACCGTCCGCACCGACTACGTCCACGAGCTGCAGGAACGCTACCGGACGCAGCTTTCCATGCTGGGCGAACAGCTGGAACAGGCGGCACCGTCGGAGCGTGTGAAGCTGAAAAAGCGGCAGGAGAAACTGACCGCACAGCTGGACGAGATCAATGCCTATGAGGAGAAAGTCCACCACCTCGCTGACCGCATGATCGACATCGACCTGGACGACGGCGTAAAGGTGAACTATGCGAAATTTGCGGAAATTCTGGAGAAGATAAAATGACGATAGATACCATAAACCGTTCGCTGAACCAGCGGTTCGCTGCGGAACTGCCGGACTGCTATGAACGCCGGATCATCTTCTGGTTCGACTCCGAACGGGAGTTTGAGGGCATGCTGGACGAGCTGGACATTCCCGGCGTGAAGCTTCTGAAGCTGACCGGCGACAATTTTTTTGCGGCGAAGATGCTCCTGTGCGAAACGGATACCCGGAGCAATTATCTGGTGTATGATCCGCTGACCTATCCTAAGCGGGAGGACAACTGGCTGCGGGATGTCCAGCTGTACAGCGAGGAATTCCGTGCCGATCTGGTTTCCATGCAGATGGACGAACTGCACATTCCCCAGATCACTCAGCTGCGCCGGGCGATGAAACACTACGGCAAATTTTTCGAGAGCAAGGAGCGTGCAGCGAAGCTCACCGCCTTGGGGACGCAGTACCAGAACGCCGGACAGCTGCACATCGACATTATGGCGGTGCTGTGCAATACCAGACACAATACCGTCAACGGTGTCCTGCGTGCGATACTCTGCGATTCGCTGTACAACGAGGATAACACCTGTCTGGAGCAGATCGAAAAGTTTGGCAGCATGCAGGCACTGCAGGAGATGACGGCACGGTATACGGGCTATGCTGATGAGAAGTATGTGCTGTTTGACCTCGCCGCACATATCCTGCTGACGGCGTTTTCTGCCATCGGGGAGGAGCGTGTGCTGGCTGGGCTGGAGAAGTATCTCTCTCCGGAAAACCAGCCGGCGTGCTACGCCTTCCTTGACGAGTGGAACGCCTCGGCGGAACAGGAAAAGCTGTTCGAGATCGCCGATGACATCACAGAGCGGATGCGGCTTGCGGAACGTCTGGAAAAGGTAGATACGGCGGTGCTGATGCGTCTGGACAGCCTGCCCTGTATCGACGAGGTGATTATTGGCAGATTTATGCAGGAGATCGCGGAGAATATCATCAAGATAGAGGAGATTCTGGAAATCGCCGAGAGCCGCCGCACGTCCAAGTGGTACGGCAGGTATGCTTATCTGTATGATGGACTGTATAATATTGCCAAAATGCAGGAGTTTCACCATGCCCATATTGCGGGCTTTCATTTCGGGACATATGAGGAACTGTGGGATGCCTACTGCAAAGAGCTGTACCATATGGATACATACTATCGGCGGCTGCATATGGACTTCCGGAAAAGTCTTGTCAGTGCATCGGGAACGCTGGACGATCTGTTCAAGGGTGCTGTGGTCACTGCGGAGAATCTCTACAAGAACTGGTATCTCTCAGAGCTGAACGGCAGCTGGAATGCATTGATTCGGGAGTCTGTTGCGGACGGATTTTCACTGCGTGGGATTCCGCAGCAAAGCGACTTTTATCGGAGTACCGTGCAGTCGATCGCCAATGACAGTAGAGTGTTTGTGATTATCTCCGACGCTCTGCGCTATGAGGTGGCGGTGGAGCTTACGGAAAAGCTTTTGCGGGAAACGAACGGCACGGCGAAGATGTCGGCGATGCAGTCGGTTTTCCCGAGTATCACCAAATTCGGCATGGCGGCACTGCTGCCTCACAAGACACTGACGGTTACTGATACCATGAAAGTGCTGTGTGATGGAGTGTCTACAGATGGAACAGAAAACAGAGATAGGATTCTAAAGGGAAAAAATCCGAAAAACTGTGCGGTGACATATGAAGCATTGATTGCGATGAAACAGGCACAGCGGCGGGAACTTGTGAGCGGTGCAGAAGTGGTGTACATTTATCACAATATCGTTGATGCGGTAGGGGATAAGGCGAATACGGAAAATCAGGTTTTTGAAGCTTGTGATGATGCCATGGAGGAACTGAAAAATCTGGTGCGCCTGATCGTCAATTCCATGAGCGGATCCAGAATCCTCATCACCGCTGACCACGGATTTCTGTATACACAGGAACCTCTTGCGGAAAGCGAAAAGGTCAGCATCAGTCTTGTCTCCGGCAATATTCTGGAGGCTGGCAGACGCTATCTGCTCGCAGACGGCGGCAGTCAGTCGGATGTCCTCATGGGAATCTCCATGGAGGAATATGCCAGCGGGCTGGCTGGGTTTACACCGTGTGAAAACATCCGCATTCAAAAGCAGGGTGGTGGAAGCAGCTTTGTTCATGGCGGTGCGGCATTGCAGGAATGCTGTGTGCCGATCATCAAATTCCAAAACATTTCGAAAACCTCCAAGAAATTCGTGGACATCAAAAAAGTTTCGGTCAAGCTGCTTAGCATGACAAGAAAGATCAGCAACAACATTTTTTCCCTTGACTTTATGCAGAGTGAGGCAGTCGGCGGAAAAACGGTTCCTGCAACATATGAGATCTATCTGTGCGATGAACTTTCCAACCCTGTGAGCAATGTGCAAACGCTGCTTGCCGATAAAACCAGCGAACCACAGGATCGGGTATTCCATGTTCGATTTACGCTGAAAAATGTTGCATTTGACGGAAATGCACCGTATTATCTGAATATTGTGGACAAGGAAACCGGCGAGATCGCAGAACGCACAGAATTTTCGGTAAAGATTGCGTTTGCCAACGATTTTGATTTTTAGGGAAAACAACAATGAAAACAAGAAAATTTAAAGTTAAAGGCGGAATGAGAAGTCCCTGGGTGACTATCCAGGGAACCACCAAACAGGAAGAGAAAGCTAGGCGAAACCGTGCCGCAAACCAGACCATAAGGCAGCTGGCTTCGATGGGCGCAATTGGTGCGAAGATGCTTCTCCCTGCGGATCAGAAAAGGCATATATACCGGTGCAGGGCGTTGCCCATGCGGAATGCGGTGAAACAGGAAACTGCTCAAAAGCAGCTGGAAGCAGAGATAGGCATTCCGGCGCAAAATACAATCGGAGGGGATTGCATGGATGAATTGGATAGAAAAGTGATTGCGGCGTTTCCGGGCAAATCGGTTCGGAAAGACTTGACATCGCTTATGAAAAAAGGCGCAAATGTCCCCACATATGTTTTGGAATATCTGCTTGGAATGTACTGCGCTACGGATGATGACGAGGCAATCAGAGCCGGACTGGAGAAGATCAAGAAAATTCTCAGCGAGAACTACGTTCGTCCGGATCAGAGCGATTATGTAAAATCAAAAATCAAGGAAAACGGACAGTATACCGTCATCGACAAGGTGACTGTCAGAATGGATGAAGCTGAAGATAAGTATGTTGCAAGCTTTACCAATCTCGACCTGAAAGATTTCGAGGTAAATTCTGACTTGGTGACGCACAACGAGAAGCTGCTGGTTGGCGGTATCTGGTGTATCATCAAGATCGAATATGTGGGACTTAAACGGGAAAGCGAAGAGAACGAGGATGAAACGGATATTTTTGACGACAGCCGAAAACGGCGCAGCAAGAAACAGAAGCGAAAACCGTCCAGATACGATTCCCCTTTTGCGATTGCTGCCCTGAAGCCCATACAGATGGCGAATCTGGATCTTGAGGAGATCTTTGAAACCAGAAAACAGTTCACCAGGGAGGAATGGATCACACTTTTGCTGCGCTCCGCAGGCTACGAGCCGGAAGAACTGAGCGGAAAACAGAGACTGCACTATCTGCTTCGGTTTGTGCCGTTTATTCAGAAAAACTACAATCTTGTGGAGCTTGGGCCGAGAGGTACGGGAAAATCGCATGCTTACAGCGAACTTTCCCCGTACTCGATTCTGATGAGCAGCGGTCATACAACGGTATCCAATATGTTTTACAACATGGCATCCCATCGTGTGGGTCTTGTGGGAAACTGGGACTGTGTGGCGTTCGATGAGGTCGGCGGTATTACCAATACCTCCGGCGATATGATTCAGATCATGAAAAACTACATGGCGAACGGCAGCTTTGCCAGAGGAAGCGACTCCATCAGCTCTGATGCGTCCATTGCTTTTGAGGGCAACACCTTTCGCAGTGTGGAGGATATGCTGCGCACTGCCAATTTGTTTGAGCCGTTTCCGGATGGCTTCAATAATGATTCCGCATTTTTTGACAGAATCCACGCCTATTTGCCGGGGTGGGAAACGCCAAAGCTGAGAGCAAGCCTGTTCACCAGCAAATACGGACTGATTTCCGATTGTTTTTCTGAGTTCTGCCATGCCATGCGAAAATACGATTTCACCAATTCTTTTGGCGAGTATTTTGCTTTGAACGGTAATTTCAATACCCGTGATGATACCGCAGTCAGACGGACATTTTCGGGACTTGCAAAGCTGATTTATCCGGATGAGCGCATCGAAAAAGAAGAGGCAAGGGAACTGCTGGAATATGCGATCGAGTGCCGCCGCAGAGTCAAAGAGCAGCTGCGAAAAATGAATCCGGCGGAGTACAGTGATGTGATGCTGGGATATTTTGATCTGGACACCGGCGAGGAGCACTATGTGGATCTGCCGGAGATTGCGAGCAGTTCGCTGATTCCGGAGTGCTTTGAAAAGCCGGGATATGTCTATGCAATCGGATGCTCTATTGACGGGCGTGTCGGAGTCTATCGCCTTGAAAATAAACTGGTAGACGGCACAGGAAAGTTCAGTTTTCGGAACGTGGAAGGTCTTGCGGGTGCTCCTTCAAGTGTGTGGGACAGTATCACTGCGGCATTCAACAACTTTATGCAAAATAGCGGAAAGCTGGTGGAACGCAGTCCGCTGGAGTGTGATTATAGCTTGTATTATAACGATCTGCAAAACCGGAACGTGAGCGAAGAGGTGTCGGTGGCTGAGGTCGTAGGTCTGTACTCTGCGCTGTCCAATCGTCCGGTGCTGCCCTCGCTGGTGATATGCGGAAGAGTGGTAATGTCCGGCGAAACTATGCCGGTGATTACGATGCTGGACGAGATTTTTGTTTTGGCAGCAAACGCAGGAGCGAAAAAAATTTTGTTGCCGGAAAACAGCCGAAACAGCTACATGCTCCTCTCAGATAAGCTGAAAAATGAGCTTGCTGTGGGATTTTATAAGACTCCATTGGAAGCTGCAAAGCTTGCGCTGGGTGTAGAGCCGGGGTGAAAAAATGCGGGGAAATCATTGCCGGAGCAACACTGGAATAAGCGGGGAGAAATGAGAAGCCAAGTTGCGCACTGATTGATCCGCAGCGCGTGAAAATAACGTGTTACGGGAAAAAACAGACCAGCTATAAAAAGTCAGAGCTTGTGCTTATAGGAAATATATGCGGATTTTCGAGCAAATTTTTT
>OLNL01000795.1_pt1 | contig 32954 bp, 36 predicted proteins | sample 1672181 | NCBI WGS metagenome assembly OLNL01 (sample SAMEA3136656, study PRJEB25190) | human gut metagenome | biome: human gut; feature: human-associated habitat; material: faeces | place: Austria | collected 2013
GGCGTTCACGGCCGATCCGGCCGGCCAGATTGGGCTTACAGGCATGGTTTGCGTATCTCCCTTTTTCGTGGATTCGCTTCACATCTTGTCCGGAGCGGTGACGCCGAGCAGGTCGAGCCCTTCGGCGATGACCGTCTTCACGGCGTCGTTGAGCTTGAGTCGGGCGGCGGCGCGGGCCGGTTCCGGAGCCTTGGCGATGCGGATGGCTTCGGCTTCCTCTCCGCGGGCTTCCGGATCGGTAAGCTCCATCGGCACGACGCGCTCCACGTTGTACCACTTGTGGTACGTGGCGGCGAGATCTTCCAGATAGTGGGCCACGCGGTGCGGCGCACGCAGGTCTCCGGCTTCGCGCAGCAGGGCCGGCCACTGGGCGAGCGCGGCGAGCACTTCACCGTCGGCGGTGGTGTCGAGCAGGCTCACGTCGGCGCCTTCGTAAGTGATGCCGTCGGCGGCCGCGTTGCGGTCCACGTTGCAGGAGCGGGCGTGCGCGTACTGCACGTAGTACACCGGGTTTTCGTTGGAATGCGAGGCCAGCAGGTTCAGGTCGATGTCCACCGGGGAGTTGTAGTCGGTGCGTGCCAGCGAGTAGCGGGACGCGTCCACGCCGATGGCGTCGGTCAGATCGTCGATGGTGACGACGTTGCCGGCGCGTTTGGACATGCGCACGGCCTTGCCGTCCTTCATGACGTTGACGAGCTGGCCGATCAGGATCTGCATGTTCTCGCCCGGCTTGTCACCGAACGCCTCGCACATGGCCATCATGCGGCCGATGTAGCCGTGGTGGTCGGCGCCGAGCATGTAGATGGCCACGTCGGCCGGGTTGGTCTCGCGGTGGCGCTTGTTGCGGTAGTAGGCGATGTCGGCGGCGAAGTACGCGTAGTTGCCGTCGGACTTGATGATCACGCGGTCCTTGTCGTCGCCGTGCTTGGTGGACGCGAACCAGGTGGCGCCGTCCTTTTCGAAGATGTCGCCGCGTGCGCGCAGGTCGGCGATGGCCTTGTCGACCTCGCCGTCGGAGTACAGGCTGTTCTCATGGAACCACACGTCGAAGTTGACGCGGAAGTTCTTCATGGACTTCTGAATCTCGTCGAACATCATCGGTACAGCGCGCTTGCGGAATTCCTCGCGCTGCTCGGAATCGCCTTCGCCGAGCGGTTCGCCGTCCTTGTCCACGCCACCGTCGACGCGCGGCAGGTTCAGGATGTCGACGCCGTCGGCCTGGGCTTCGTCGATGACGCGCTTGGCGATCTCGTCGATGTAGGCGCCCTTGTAGCCGTCGATCGGGGTGGTCTCGCCGTGGGCCGCGGCGACGAGCGACTTGGCAAAGCGGTTGATCTGCTCGCCGTGGTCGTTGAAGTAATATTCGCGCACGACTTTGGCGCCGTTGGCTTCGAGCACGCGGGCCATGGAGTCGCCGACGGCCGCCCAACGGGTGCCGCCGATGTGGATCGGGCCGGTCGGATTGGCGGAGACGAATTCGAGGTTCAGGGTCTCGCCGGACAGATGGTCGTTCTTGCCGTACGTGTCACCGGCTTCGAGCACGGCGTCCACCACGGCCGCCGCGGAGGCGGAGTCAAGCGTGATGTTGATGAAGCCGGGGCCGGCCACCTCGACGGATGCGATGCCGTCCGCCTTGGTCAGTTCGGCGGCGAACAGCTCGGCGAGATCACGCGGCTTCATGCCGGCCTTCTTGGCCAGCTGCATGGCCGCGTTGGACGCCCAATCGCCGTGCGCGCGGTCCTTCGGGCGCATCACGGCGAACTTGGCCTGCGGCGGAATCAGGTCGGCGGTCAGGGTGCCTGCCTTGCCTTCGGAGACAAGGGTGTTGGCAATGTTGAAAATCAGTTCACTAAGGGCTTCTGGACTCATTCTTCCAAGAATACCGGGCACGCTGACAGAATCAGTCTTCCTGTCCATCCTCACGATGGGGTTGCGATACGTCCTGCGGAACGCTTTGCAAGGCGTTCTGAGCATCGTCCTGCCCGCCATGCCGTTTCGCACGCCACGCCACGGACGCGTAGTAGCCCGTGTAGCACAGCGCCACGAACGGAATCATGTACAGCAGCGTGGAGCGCTGCGACGGATCGCAAATCACCAGAACCAGCGCGCCGACGCACATCACAATCGCGACGATCGGCACGAACGGGTAGCCAGGCGCGCGGTACTTGAGCTCGCCAACCGTATGTCCCTGCGCGAGCCATTGGTGGCGGAATCGCAAGTGGCAGACGGAAACCGACGCCCACACCACCAGTGTGGCCAGGCCGGAAACCGCGACCAGCGCGAGGTAGACGGTCGAAGCGGCCACCACGGAGGACAGCAGCGCCAGCAGCGAGCCGGCCATGCTGAACATCACCGCGAAAACGGGCACGCCGTGGAAGTTCGTTTTGGCGAGCTTGCGCGGAATCATACCCTCCTGCGCGAGCGACCACACCATGCGCGAGCACACGTAGAGGCCGGAATTCGCGGCGGACAGCACCGCCGTGAGCACCACGAAGTTCATGATGTCGCCGGCGAACGGCATGCCGATCGACTGGAACACAAGCACGAACGGGCTCGCGTCGACGCCGGACTTGCGCCACGGAATCAGCGCGGCCATGACGGCGATCGAGCCGATGAAGAAGATCGCCAGACGCAGCACGGTGGTGTGCACGGCCTTCGGAATCGCCTTGGACGGGTCCTTCGTCTCGCCCGCCGCGACGCCGACCACTTCGGTGCCGGAGAAGGCGAACACCACCGTCAGCAGGGTGGAGAAGATCGGCAGCACGCCGTTGGGCAGCCAGCCGTCGCTGTAGAAGTTCTCGAACATGGGCGCGTGGTCATAGCCGGCGATCGGAATCGCGCCGAACATGGCCAGCAGGCCAATGATGATGAACGCGATGATGGCGAACACCTTGATGGACGCGAACCAGAATTCCGATTCGCCGTACAGGCGCACCGACAGGATGTTGAGCAGGAACACGACCACGATGAACGCGGCCGACCAGACCCATGCGGGCGAATGCGGGAACCAGCGTTGCATCAGCAGGCCCGCGGCGGTGAATTCGGAGGCGAGCGCCACCGCCCAATTCAGCCAGTAGAGCACGGCGATGGTGAACGCGGTGCCGGGGCCGATGAAACGCTTCGCATACAGGTGGAAGCTGCCGGCGTACGGCATGGCCACAGACAGCTCGCCGAGGCTCAGCATGATGAAGTAGACGAGCAGCGAACCGATGGCGTACGCGATGATCGCGCCGAGCGGGCCCGCCTGATGGATGGTGTAGCCGGAGCTTAAAAACAGGCCTGTGCCGATCACGCCGCCGAGCGAGATCATGGTCAGGTGGCGCGTTTCCATCTTGCGTTCCAGGCCGCCCTGTTCGACGTCGGGCTTTTCTTGCGATTGCGCCATGCTTGCTTCCGGCTCCTCTTACGTTTGGTTGGGTACGGCACATAGTTTGGCTGGCCGCACAATCGCAAATACTATACGTCAGACTCACGGCAACGTGCGATGGTCGTCCATAGTTCGCGGAAGTGTGCAGAAGCCCGCGGAAGTCCGTAAAAAAGCGTCAGCCCGCATGCTGGAAAAGCGTGCGGGCCGTTTGATCGCAGGTAGCGGTAGGCAATCGCAGTAATCGCAATGCTTGCGATACCTACGAAACGTGCGAAATGCTCAGAGCGCGGCGATGGCGTCGATCTCGACGAGCGCGCCCTTCGGAATGTCGTTGCCGCCAAAGGCCACGCGGGCCGGCTTGACGGAGCCGATGAAGACCTTGGCGTATACGTCGTCGACCTCGTGGAAGTCCTCGACGTTCTTCATGTAGATGGTGGCGCGGACCACATTCTCGATGCCGGAGCCGGCGGTGTCGAGGATGTGCTTGATGTTCTTCAGCGCCTGCGCGGCCTGCTCGCCCGCACTCTCGCCGGCCAGTTCGCCGGTGGCCGGGTCGATGCCCAGCTGGCCGGAGACGAACACGAATCCGTTGGCCTTCACGGCCTGGCTGTAGGCGCCGAGTGCTGCCGGGGCTTCGGAGGTGGCCACTGCTTCCAGCTTTTCGCTCATACTGTTCTCCTTTGTCGTAAGGTATGTTGCCGCAAGGTATGTAAACGCGCGCCAAGTATGTGCCAATATGCCCGTACATGCGCTATTTGCGTCGCACTTGAAATCATACTTTTCCGATGGGTGGAAGCGGGAAAAACCGTTCACAGAACGATATGGCCGGAGTTGGCACCACACGGCGCAGCAGGCACGAAAACGGCGGAATCGCAAGGAAAACCGCGGAAAAATACAACAAACGAGCAACAAAAAGGCTCCAGCCGTTCGACTGGAGCCTTGCCCGGTGGGCTTGATGGGGATCGAACCCACGACCTTCTGTTCCGGAGACAGACGCTCTATCCGCTGAGCTACAAACCCATGCAACGCACTACTGTACACGGTCTGCGCCCGTTTGCGACACGATTCGGCGAAAAACGTGACGCAGACCTTGCAATCGTTGGGAAAGTCAGTACGCGCGCTCAATGCATCAGAGTGCTCGGCGCAACCAGCACGCGCTGCACGCTCAGTACATGAGGGTGGCGAGGCGACGACGTGCGCGCTTCAGACGCTCGTCGGTCGGCTCGGGGATCGTGAAGTATTCGAGCAGACGCTGGCGCACCGGCTCGATGTCGGCCTTGTGGCCCGCCGCCACGAAATCAAGCAGACGGTCGAACGCGTCCTGGATCTGCCCGCCGATCATGTCGATGTCGGCGACGGCAAGCTGCGCGTCCACATCGTCCGGCTTGTCGGCGGCAGCGGCACGCACCACGCGCACGTCCGCATTGGCGGAACGGGCCAGCAGCAGCGCCTTCGCACGTTCGCGGGCGGCGCGCGTATCGTTCGGATCGGCTTCCAAAACCTTCTCGTACGCGGCGGCGGCACCGGCGTAATCGCCCTGCTGTGCCAGCATGTACGCTTCCTGATGTTCCGGCGGCACCTGATCCTGCACACTGCCGGCGGATGCGGAATTGGCCGCGTCGGAATCCGGATCGCCCGAATACGGAGCGGTGCCGGTCACGCCGGCCTGCTGTGCGGCGGCGATAAGCTTCGGCACGACCACGTCTGTGATCTGCTGCAGTTCCTCGTCGGACGGAAGGCCCTGCAGAATCGGCATCGGACGGCCGCCGATCAACGCGAACAGCGCCGGCGCGCCCTGAATCTGGAACGCCTGTGCGATGGAGGGATTGGATGCGATGTCGATGCGGGACAGCTGAATCTGGCCGTTGAGCTTGTTCACCGCGTCACCCAATGCGCGTGCCATGGCGAACAGACGGTCGTCGGTCGGCACCCACAGGAACAGCAGAATCGGGAACGTGGCGGAGGTCTGCACCATGGCCTGGAACGTGTTCTCCGTGGTGTCGATGACATATCCGCCAGCCGCCGGAGCGCCGCCCGCCTGCCCCGGCTCGGCCTTCACCTGATGCTTGAGCGCTTCCAGATCAACGGCTCCCGCCAATGAAACACCCGGATGGAACGCTTGCTGCTCTGCCATACTTGCCTCCAAAAACACGAAATCGTTGCTGGCACCAACTATAGGTGCCAACAACGATTTCCCGGTTTTCATTCCCACGGATGCGCGATAGGCGGAAAACCGCCGACAATGCGCGTCCAAGGACCCGTCGTTTTACAGCGCTTCGACCTTCACCGGCTGGCGTTCGGAACCGACCGCGGTGATTTTCTGCCCGGAATTCGCCGGCGGAACATACAGCGCGATGACGTTCACATAGCTCGTCTTCATGGTGCTGGTGGCCTTGCCATTGCCGAACAGCGCCTTTTCCGCGTCAGAGGCCGGCTGCGATTCACGGCCAGCGCCGGCGGAACGCGTCCATTCGGAGTTGATCTGCGCCACCACCAGATCGCCGCCGTCCGCGGAACGCATGACGCTGATGGCTCCATTGACCGGTTCGAAGGTCTGCTGCTGCGTGCCTTCGTTAAGCTCCATGGCCTTCTGCACCTGGGCAGTCAGATCGGCAAGCTTCGATCGCAGATCATCATCCGCGAATTTGCTGGCGTACTTGCTGTTCGCCCCGTTCTGCAGCAGGTCCGCATACGCGTCCACCGCCGCTTTCGGCGTCATGACCAGACCGGTGTCCGTAGGCGTTCCCTGCGCGCTGCCGGTTTTGGAGATTTCGAAACTCGGCATCTTCACGCCGGAGAACAGTCGCGCCACACCCCACAGCTTGTAGTTCTGGCGTGCGGAATCCTGCCTGAACACCAGCAGACGCTTGGACTGCTGGTCCTTGGTTGTGGACGTGATGGAGAACACGGACCGTGGCCAGCCGGCATCCGTGGAGATCACGGCCTGGGCCAGATCCGTGGGGATGGTGGTCTTACGGTCAAGATTGCCCGTGGCTTTCGCTACGTTCAGCTCGCTGGTGCGGATGTCCAGTTCCGGACCTTCGAGAATCGTCGGCAACGTATCAGTGTCACGGTTCTGATTGCACTGGTCGAGCGTTTTGAGAATCCTCGTGCGGACCTTTTGCTCCTGCTTGGCGCTCAAGTTCGGCGCATCCTGCCGGGTGGTGGCTTTCGGGGTCGGCAGCTGGCCTTCGCAACCGCACATGCCGACGGCCATTCCCAGCGCGAGCATGGCCGCGATAATCGCCTGACTACGCTTCCTCATCACTGGTCCTCCTCTTGGCCGTCTTCCTGCGTTTCCGTCTGAACCTCCTCTTGGGCAAGACGAGCGAAATACGCGGCAAGCTCATCCTGCGAGATCACGGAAGTCGCCTCGTCGTCAACAGACGATTCGCCCGCCGTCGATTCAAATACGGTCGATTCGGACACAGTCGGCTGGCTTTCCGCAATCGTGTTCTGCTGGTCGGCGACCAGGTTACGTGCCACAGGATCGACGATGACGGGCTGTTGCGTTTCCTCGAACGACGACGTACGACCGCCGGTGCGATGTTCCGCATGGCGACGCCTGCCGTGACGCGACCTGCTCCGTGCCCTGTTGCTGGCGGCGGTTTCGGCGTTCTTCACCCAAGCCGAAACCTCGTTCTCATCGCCTTCGTTGACGCCAACGCCTTCGACCATGGCGAAAGCGCGCTTGTTGCGGCGCTTATGCGGCGGCATGGCGAATACGGAAGCGGAAAGCACGGCGAGAATCGCCAGCAGTCCGCCGGCAAGATACAACGGCATGGCGAAATTCGGCAGGTTACGACGGTCCCAATTCAGAGTGACCGTATCCCCCTTGCGGTTGCCGAAATCAATCAACGCCACAACATCCTCGGCGTTATTGCTGTTCGATCCTTTGACCTGCATATCAACGGCACCGTCATTGCACTTGATGGTGCGCCACATGTCGGAGTCCTTGAAAGCCACCTGGTTCTGGGAATTGTCCGCGGTTCCCTGCGCGGAGACCTTCATGGTGGAAAGCGTCGTCCAATCGGACAGACCGGAGACGCGCATGTACTTGCTTCCCGCAATCCATCCGGCAACGTCGCGCGCGGAACCTATGGCGATGCACACATTGGATTTCTTGTCACGGGATTTGGCCGAAATATTGACGCGGCTGTCTACCAGCTGCAGCACGTTCGGATCGGTGACCACGTATTCCGAACCGTTCACCGGAGCGGCGGCGGTGATCTCATTGTCCGGTTTCCAGACGGTTGAATTCAACACGCCAAACACGACGCATGCGATGGCAAGCAAGCCGAAAATAGGCGTGACGATGCCACGCATGATCTTCGCATGCCGGGTAGGGCCCGTCTCGATCTGCGGCTTCTCTTGTTCTTCCTGCAATACAGTCATAGCTTTTCCATTCTACAGGGTCCGTTTGCACAAGCCTGAAAAAAACATGAAAATCATGCTTTGCCGCTATGGTTGGCCCTATGCGTAAATCACTTCTTTCCAAGGCCGTCACGGCAGTCTGCGCAACGGTCATGTGCCTGGGCGTCACTGCGTGCGGCGGTAATTCCAGCGCGAAATCCGACAAGTCGAACTCGGATTCCTCCTCATCTTCCGAAAAAATCGGCATGCACCAGATCGCCGGCGTGACCGCCAAGGGCGAGCTCGGCAAGAAGCCGACCGTCTCGTTCAAGACGCCGATGACGGTTGAGGACAACAGCTACGTGGTGCTGCAGAAGGGCGACGGAGCCCAGATCGAGGACGGCGACCGCGTCTGCTCGCAGGGCATCGCCATCAGCGTCAAGGATGGTTCCGAACTGGCCAGCACGTGGGAGAAGAACACCCCCAACTGCTCCACCGTAGTCACCTCGGATACCAGCCAGATGACCGAGAACTACTACAAGATCTTCAAGAGCCTCAAGCTCAATTCCACCGTGGCGTTCGGCGTGAACGACTCGAATTCCTCCGGCACCTCGTATCTCATGGTACTCACGCTGGTGTCCAAGTCGAAGGACCTGAAGAAGGCCACCGGCGAGAAGGTCGCGGGCGTTCCGGCCGACCTGCCGAAGGTAACGCTCGCCAAGGACGGCAAGCCGTCGATCGACATGAACGGCTATAAGGGTTCCGATTCCCTGGTTTCCCAGGACCTCATCAAGGGCAAGGGCGCTGTGGTCAAGGATACGCAGTCCGTGATGGCGCACTACACCGGCTGGCTGCTGGACGGCACGCAGTTCGATTCCTCGTGGGACCGCGGACAGTCCTCCGCCTTCTCGCTTGACAGCGTGATCAAGGGCTGGAAGCAGGGTCTGGCAGGCCACACGGTCGGTTCCCAGGTGCTGCTGGTGGTGCCGCCGAGCCTCGGCTACGGAAACAAGGATCAGGAGAAGATTCCGGCGAATTCCACGCTGGTCTTCGTGGTCGACATTCTCGCCGCCTACTGATCCGCCGAACCGACTGATAGGTTCCTCCAAAAACAAAATAGCCTCCCCCTCGGGAGGCTATTTTCATATGCATGCAAGTCCTAGGGGAAATCGCGGCAACGCGTGCGGTATCGAGGCGTACCGAGGGAAGGCGTACGAAGGTACGTCGACCGAGGAACAACGAAGATAACGCTCCGTTGCCGCGATTTCCAGAGTTGGAACCGAAAGAATCAGAACAACCGTAAAGAATCGTCCTCAGTGCCCTTCATCTCCTCGTAATCCAAAAGCAGGCATTTGAAACCGCGGTCCTGCGCGAGCACGCGGGCCTGCGGGGTGATGGTCTGCGCGGCGAAGATGCCGTGCACGGGGGCCAGCAGCGGGTCGCGGTTGAGCAGATCGCAGTAGCGGGTGAGCTGTTCGACGCCGTCGATGCCGCCGTTGCGCTTGATTTCGATGGCCACGTGCTCGCCGTTGCCGTCAATCGCCATGATGTCGACCGGTCCGATGGCTGTCGGGTATTCGCGGCGCACGAGCTTCGCGCCTTTGCCGATGCGTTCGATCTGTTCGGCCAGGTACTTCTGCAGATGGTCTTCGACGCCGTCCTTGATGAGGCCCGGATCCTCGCCGAGGTCGTACGATTCGTCCGAATAGATGTGCTGCAACGTCACTTCCAGCACGTCGTTCGATTTGTCGGCCGACGCGCGGATCACCTTTTGCGGCACTTCAGTATCAACGTCGTCATCGGCGTGGTCGGGGGTGATGTCCCTGATGCTGCATGGCGCGGACATCCAGTTGAGCGGCTTGTATGAGCCGAGTTCGGAGAAGATCAGCAGGCTGTTGTCCGCCTTGATGAGCAGCACGCGCTTGGCGAGCGGCAGGGAGGCGTTCAATCGTCCGGAATATTCGGCAGAGCAGTCAGCAACAATAATTCGCACGAGGCACTACCCTACCATGCGCGTCGCCGTACGTACGGCATACGTATTCGCGGCGGCGGAAAGCCACGTAAAAGACAAAAGCGGCCCGGTAATCGCAATACAAAAACATATTGCGATTACCGGGCCACCTTACGTCAAGCGGAAACGGCTTATTCGGCGCGCTTCACGTTGGTTCCACGCTCGACCGCGACGGTGAGCTTGTTCGAATCGAAGGAGATGAAGCCGTCAGTCACCTCGAAGGAGAGGCGATTGCCTTCAGGATCCACCACAACGATGGTTCCTTCCTTGATCACGGTCAGCACAGGCTCGTGGTCGGGCAGGATGCCCATTCCGCCTTCGGAGGCGGGAATGGTAACCGACTTCGCCGTGCCGTGCCACACAGGGTGGTCAGCGGCGACGATGTTCACCTGCATAGTCGATCCGGCCATCACGCACCGTATTCCTTCTGCATGTCGTGCCACTTCTTCTCGAGGTCGTCGATGCCGCCGATACCGGAGAATGCCTGCTCCGGAACGTCGTCATACACGCCGTCGCAGATGCGGGTGAATGCTTCGATAGTCTCGTCCGCCGGAACGTAGGAGCCCGGACGGCCGGTGAACTTCTCGGCGACGTAGAAGTTCTGGCCAAGGAACTGCTCAATCTTACGAGCACGGTTCACAGTGGTCTTATCTTCTTCGCCAAGCTCATCAATACCGATCAGGGCGATGATGTCCTGCAGCTCCTTGTTACGCTGCAGAATCGCCTTGACGCGGTTGGCGCAGTCGTAGTGAGCCTGGCCCACGTAACGCGGATCGAGGATTCGCGAGGTGGAGCTCAGCGGGTCCACAGCCGGGTAGATACCCTTGGAGGCAATGTCACGAGAAAGCTCGGTGGTTGCATCCAAGTGGGCGAAGGTCGTGGCCGGGGCCGGGTCGGTGTAATCATCAGCCGGCACGTAAATGGCCTGCAGCGAGGTGATCGAGTGACCACGGGTCGAGGTGATGCGCTCCTGGAGGGAACCCATCTCATCGGCCAGGTTCGGCTGGTAACCCACGGCGGAAGGCATACGACCCAGCAGGGTGGACACCTCGGAACCGGCCTGGGTGAAGCGGAAGATGTTGTCGATGAACAACAGCACGTCCTGGTTCTGCACGTCACGGAAGTACTCTGCCATGGTCAGTGCGGTCAGCGGGACACGCAGACGGGTACCCGGCTGCTCATCCATCTGGCCGAAGACCAGTGCGGTCTTCTCAAGAACGCCAGCCTCGTCCATTTCGCCGATCAGATCGTTACCCTCACGGGTACGCTCGCCGACGCCTGCGAACACGGACACACCGCCGTGGTTCTGGGCCACACGCTGAATCATTTCCTGAATCAGCACGGTCTTGCCCACACCTGCACCACCGAACAGACCGATCTTGCCGCCCTGCACGTACGGGGTCAGCAGATCGATGACCTTGATGCCCGTTTCGAACATCTGGGTCTTGGACTCCAGCTGATCGAAGGCCGGCGGGTTGCGGTGGATAGGCCAACGCTCGGAGACGGTGATGGTCTCATCCGGCTTCTTGTTGAGGATGTTGCCGGACACGTCGAAGACGTGGCCCTTGGTCACGTCGCCGACCGGCACGGAGATCGGGGCGCCGGTGTCGGAGACGGAGGCACCACGAACCAGGCCGTCGGTGGGCTTCAGAGCGACGCAACGGACCGTGGAATCACCGAGGTGCTGTTCGACCTCGAGGGTGATCTCGGTCTCCTTCGCCTCGCCTTCTTCCTTGGCGCTGGTGTTGACGATCGTTACTTTCAGGGCGTTGTAGATGTCGGGCAGATGACCCACCGGGAATTCAACGTCGATAACCGAGCCCTGGACGCGGGTGACGCGACCGTTGGTAGGCTCGGCCGCAGTGGTCTGGTTGTCAGCCATATGCGTTCCTACTCTTCCTTCTTGGTCAGCGCGTCAGCGCTGCCGATGATTTCGGTAAGTTCCTGGGTGATCGAGGCCTGGCGGGAAGCGTTGAGCTTGCGCGTAAGGTCGTCGATCAGGTTTCGTGCGTTGTCGGTTGCCGTGTGCATGGCGTTCTGGCGGCTTGCGGTTTCCGACGCGGCCGCGGTCAGCAGGCACTCGTGGATACGGGACTGAATGTACTTCGGCAGAATCGCATCCAGTACCTTTTCGAGGCTGGGCTCGAAAGTGTACAGCGGAGCGACATCCGCAGTAGCCGGTGCCTCTTCATCAGGATCGGGCACCTTGGTCTCGTTTTTCACGATTTCAACCGGCAGCATGCGCAGCACGCGCACCTTCTGCACCACCATGTTGATGAACTCGGTGTAGACGATGTAGAGTTCGGAAACTCCACCCTTCTCAGCCGGCTTCATGTAGGCGTCCATCAAGGTGTTGGAGATCGTTTCAGCAATTTCCACGCCGGGCTGGTCGGTGTCGCCTTCCCACGTCGCCGCGATGTCACGATTACGGTACTTGTAGTACGTCGAACCGCGACGCCCGTACACGAACAGCTCCGGCTGCTTGCCTGCCGCATCGAGGCGGGACAGCAGCGACTCCGTTTCACGGATAATCGAAGAGGTGTACGGGCCGGCCATACCACGATCCGAGGTGAGGGCGAGAACAGCCACGCGCGGGTTCTTCTCGTCCTTCACCGCGATCGGATGCGTGATATGGGTGTGGGCCACCAACGCTTGCACGGCATCGAAAATCGCATCGGTGTACGGCTTCGCGTTCAGGGCCACATCACGGGCCTTGGCGATATGCGAAGACGCGATCATCTCCTGAGCGTTGAAGATCTTCGCCAACGACTCGGTGGAGCGGATGCGTGATTTCAATGCGAGTTGCGAGCCCATGGCTTACTTTTCTCCCGCCACGATCTTTTCCTGATCGACCGGCGCGGCCTTGTCAACGTCCGGCTTCTTCTCGACCAGCGGCTTGCCGGCGGAAGAGACGAACGTCGAACGGAACTCGTCCACGGCCTTATCGAGGGCAGCCTCGGTGTCGGCGGTGAATTCCTCGGTCTCGCGAATGGTCTTGAGGATATCGGTGTTGTGGTCGATGTAGTCCAGCAGTCCCTGCTCGAACGGAAGGACGTCCTTCAGGTCGAGGTCGTCGAGCTTGCCGTGGGTGCCGGTCCATACGGACACGACTTCCTGTTCCGGCGAGTACGGGTGGAACTGCGGCTGCTTCAACAGCTCGGTCAGGTGGGCACCACGGGTCAGCTGGGCCTTGGAAGCCGCATCCAGATCGGAGGCGAACATGGCGAAGGATTCCAGCGAACGGTACTGTGCCAGGGAGATCTTCAGCGTACCGGAGACCTTCTTCAGAGCCTTGGTCTGTGCGGCGCCACCGACTCGAGAGACGGAGATACCGACGTCCACGGCGGGGCGCTGGTTGGCGTTGAACAGATCGGACTGCAGGAAGATCTGGCCGTCAGTGATGGAGATCACGTTGGTCGGGATGTAGGCGGACACATCGTTCGCCTTGGTCTCGACGATCGGCAGACCCGTCATCGAACCGCCGCCCAGGTCATCGGAGACCTTGGCGCAACGTTCGAGCAGGCGGGAGTGCAGGTAGAACACATCACCCGGGTAGGCTTCACGCCCCGGCGGGCGGCGCAGCAGCAGGGAAATCGAACGATAGGCCTCTGCCTGCTTGGACAAGTCATCGAAGACGATGAGCACATGCTTGCCGTTGTACATCCAGTGCTGGCCGATGGCCGAGCCGGTGTACGGGGCGATGTACTTGAAGCCAGCGGAATCGGCTGCCGGGGAGGCCACGATGGTGGTGTACTCCATGGCGCCGGCGTCTTCCAGGCTCTGCTTCACCGAGGCGATGGTGGAGCCCTTCTGGCCGATGGCCACGTAGATGCAGCGGACCTGCTTCTTCGGGTCGCCGGATTCCCAGTTGGCCTTCTGGTTGATGATGGTATCGATCGCGATGGCGGTCTTACCGGTCTGGCGGTCGCCGATGATGAGCTGGCGCTGGCCGCGGCCGATCGGGGTCATCGCGTCGATGGCCTTGAGGCCGGTGGACAGCGGCTCGTCGACCGGGTGGCGGTGCATCACGTCGGGGGCCTGGGCTTCGAGGATACGACGACCCTCAATGCCCTGGATCTCGCCGAGGCCGTCGAGCGGCTTGCCCAGCGGGTCCACGACGCGGCCGAGATAGCCGTCGCCGACGGGCACGGAAAGCACTTCGCCGGTGCGTCGCACTTCCTGGCCTTCCTCAATTCCAGCGAAATCGCCGAGGATCACCACGCCGATCTCACGGGCGTCAAGGTTGAACGCCAGGCCGAGCGTGCCGTCTTCGAACGTCAGCAGCTCATTGGCCATGCAACCAGGCAATCCCGTCACGTGTGCAATGCCGTCACCGGCCGTGGCGACATAGCCCACTTCCTGGGTGGGGGTGTCGCTCGGCTTGTACGACGACACGAAGTCGTCGAGGGCCTTGCGAATCGAGGCGGGATCGATGGTCAGTTCTGCCATGATCACTCCTTCTATTGGTTATTGTTCAGTCAAGTCTTTGCTTGTGTGTGGTGTTGGACGGATTGGCTCGGCCGGTCAGGCCGGAGTCGCCTCCGTCTGCACCTTGCGATGCAGGTTCTGCAGCTGTGCGACCACGGTGTTGTCCGTGACTTCGTCGCCCACCTGGATGCGCATGCCACCCAGCACGGTCGGGTCGACCACCGAGTTGATGTGCACCTGACGGCCCACCTTGGCGGAGTAGACCTCGACCAGTCGCTTGATCTGCTCCTTCTTCAGCGGGGTGGCGGTGGTCACGGTGACCATCGACTCGCCCATGTGGCGGGAGAACTTGTTGATCAGCCACTGGATGGTCTCCAAGTAGCGGCGGCGGCGCAGGTTGCAAGTGGCGTGTTCGGCGAGCCTCATGGTGACCTTGTTCAGGGTCTTGCCAGAGAACACCTCGCGGAACAGCTTCACACGGGCCTCGCTGGTGGCCTGGTAGTCGTACAGCTTGGCGCGTACGACCGGCAGGTTCAGCAGTGCGGAATGCAGCTCGGACAGCTCGATGGATACCTGCAGCGTGGCGTCAGTGGCGTCCGCGTAGTACATCATGGCGTCCACGCCGAAGTCTTCCACTGCGTTGGCGATGTCGCGCGCACGGCTCCAACGGCGGGAGACCAAGTCAGTCATGATCTCCATGGTCATCGGATGCGCGTTGTCACCGAGCAGTTCCTTCAGGACGGCCACCTTGTCGGCAACCGGGCGGGACGGGTCGGTCAGTGCGCGCTCCAGCTGAATGCTGTCATCGAGCACCTTGGTGATCGTGAACAGTTCGTTGCCGATCCGCCACGCGTCCTCACGGGTGTCGCGCAGTTTCGGGGCCAGCGAATCACGCGACTCGCGGTCTGCAATACGTGATGCCTCTCCTCGCATGGTCACCTCCCTTTCTGGTTACGGATGGTCACGGTCACTTCTTGGCGCCCAGGTCGTCGATCATCGAATCGATCATCGAGGACTGCACGTCGTTGTCTTCCAGCTTGGCACCGAGGATCTTGCCGGCCAGGGCGGTGGCAAGTGCGCCGACCTCGCCCTTGAGCGAGACGATGGCCTGCTGGTGCTGGGATTCGATCGAGCGCTGTGCGGATGCGGTGATCTGGGCCGCATCGGACTCGGCGCGGGAACGAGCGTCGGCGATGATGTGGGACGCTTCCGCACGGGCGTCGTCGCGAATCTTGGCGGCGTCCACACGGGCGGTGCTCAGCTGGGCCTCATACTTGGCCTTGGCCTCGTCGGCGTCCTTCCTAGCCTGCTCCGCCTTGGCGATGTTGCCCTGAATCTTGGCGGCGCGCTCGTCGAAGATCGCATTGAACTTCGGCATGAAGAACTTGTAGAAGAACACCGCAACGATGACAAGAATGATCAGCGACCATACGATGTCATAAACCTCAGGAATGAACAGGTCAATCCCGCTTGCTGCTTGTGTCATCAAGCCCTCCTTTCAGTGATGGACATAATCGGTTTTCGTCTGTTGATCTGCGCAGATCAGATGATCAGGGCGGCGACGAAGCCGATCAGTGCCAGCACCTCGACCAGAGCCAGGCCGATGAACATGATGGTCTGGATCTTGCCGGACATCTCAGGCTGACGAGCGGTGGATTCCATGGCCTTGCCGAAGAGGATGCCCAGACCAATGCCAGGGCCAAGAGTACCGATACCGTAACCGATGACGGACAGGTTGCCGGCGACCTCTGCGAGGGTGATGATATCCATTGTGTTTCCTTTCTAACGTACTTGGCGACGTTATAAATCTTGGGGTTTGGTCGGTCTGCGATTTTCCCAGACCGGGGACCGGAAGCGGCGGGTTAGTCGCCCGTCACTCTTCCGGGAAGCTCAGGTTGATGTACACGGTGGAAAGAATCGCGAAGACGTAGGCTTGCAGGAAGGCGACGAACGCCTCGAAGCAGGTCATGGCGAAACCACCGGCGAACCACAGCGCACCCACCGGGATGCCCTGCAGCTTGTTGACCGCGTCAACCATCCAGAACTGTGCGAACGCCAGGCAGGTGGCGACCATAAGGTGGCCGGAAACCATGTTGGCGAACAGACGGATGGTCAGGGAGGCCGGGCGGATGATCAACAGCTCAAGCAGGTTGATCGGAGCCAGCAGGAAATAGACCGGCCACGGCACACCGGGGGTGAACAGCTCGTGGCGCAGATAGTGGCCGAGGCCCTGCGAGCGGATGGCGGCGATCCAGTACTGGATCAGTGTCCAGACAGCGAACACGAGCGGCATGACCACCGTGGCGTTGGCCGCCATGTTCATACCTGGAATGATGCCGCACAGGTTGAAAATGAAGATCGTGAAGAACAGGGTGGTGATCATCGGCACGTAGCGCTTGCCACGGGCCTCACCCATCACGTCATACACGACCTTGTCGCGCACGAAGTCGAGACCGTACTCGACTACGCCCTGCCAACGGCCGGGGATGAGCTTGGCGCGCTTTGCGGTCACGCCGAGCACCACCAACAGCACGATGGTTGCCACGATACGAATCAAAATAATGCGGTTGATGGCAAACGGAGTTCCCTGGAACAGAATCTCCGAGGGAAGGAAGTCATCAACCGAGGGCAGATGAGCGCCTGCCTCGTCAGCCAACAGCAATCCTGCGCTGAGCGAACCGACCATATCACGCCTCCTGCTTCTTCAATGTCAGGTGTCAGTTTAAACCCACCGGGCAGGCAAATGTGACGTGCTCGTTACTTTCGTCTTTTTTTGTCTCCTCGGTGTGGAGTCTGCCGGGCATGGACACGGAGTCTGCGCTGGGCATTCGGCTCCGAATGACTGAAGAGTGATTATTTGCCTGCGTCTAGACAATGTCAATATTATACCGGCGAGTCTCCTGAAATCCCTACTGCTGCAAGGTTTTCCCGGGCGTTTCGCGAACGTTGTGCACTATTGGTCGCATTACGCGGATGTGTGGCATTACGTTCATCAAGCCGTCCACATCGTGGACGAACAACCGTCCACGCTACGAACGCAACCTCCAACAGTAGCTCCCTCTGATGGGCCGAGCCGTGAAGGAGAAGCAAAGGAGCTCCCCGTCGAGGGGAGCTGTCGTCGTAGGCGACTGAGGGGAGATCGTAGGCTCAGCCCTGAATCACCCCATACCCGTCATGCACAAACGGCTTGAAATCATCCTGGCGCGGCCCGCCCGGCTCATGCCGAATCGAACGATCAGTACCGAGCTTCTTCTCAGCCCTGAGCTGCGGCACCTCGGTCAGGTCATACGGCGTGGTCTGGTACACCCAGTTGAGCCAGTTGCGCCACAGCAGATTGGCGTGGGCGCGCCAGGCGAACAACGGTTCCAGCTTCGGATCGTCATGCGGGAAGTAGTTCTTCGGGAAGGGCACGTTGGTCATGCCCTTGGCCATATCGCGCTCGTATTCTTCGGCGAGCGTGTACTTGCCGTACTCCCAATGGCCGAGCGCGAACACTTCGGAGAAGTCACGCGTGGCGATCAGGCCCGGGCCGGACTGCGGCCCCCAAGTCAAGATCTGAAGGTCATGGTTGGCACGTACCTCGTTTTCGTTCACGCCGGCGAGGCGGGAGTGCGGCTGCAGATCAATCTCGTCGAAGCCATTGGTCAGGAAGCAGTATTCATCCTGCAGGTACTGCGGGAATACGCCGAAAATCTTCTCGGGGTAATCCACCTTGTGGATGCCGTAGCGGTAGTACAGTGCGCCCATCGCACCCCAGCACAGGTATATGGTGGAGAACACATGGGTGGAGGCCCAGTCGAGAATCGTCTTGAACTCGTCCCAGTAGTCCACATCTTCGAACGGCATATGCTCTACAGGCGCGCCGGTGACCACAAAACCGTCGTAATAGTTGTCTTTGAACGCATCGAGGTTTTCGTAGAACTTGACGAGATGATCGGCGGAAACGTGCGTGGCCTCATGCGTGGAGGTCTTCATGAAGTCGATTTCGACCTGCAGCGGCGACTTGGAAATCAGACGCAGCAGCTGTGTTTCAGTCTCGATTTTCTTAGGCATCAAGTTCAGGATCACCAGTTTGAGCGGGCGGACGCGCTGACGCTCCGCCTCGGGCTTCTCCAGAGCGAAGATGCGCTCCGAATCGAGGATATCTCTGGCCGGCAGGCCACTGGGGATCTTGATAGGCATGTTCCTATTATGTCAATATTCGGGATAACGGTTCAGGGCATTCCTATAACGGCCATTTATGGCGCGTTATTACCCCGACTCCGACTCCGCCCCAAACCCCTCGCTGCGTGAGCCAATTCACGTTTTAAAACCGCGGGAAGATGACGCGACACGCCGATGTTGACTTTCTGGAATCTGCACCTATTGTAGATAGAGCTGTCTGAGAGACAAGCCGACGCGGGGTGGAGCAGCTCGGTAGCTCGCTGGGCTCATAACCCAGAGGTCCATGGTTCAAATCCATGCCCCGCTACCAACGCCTCGGGATTCACTTTGAAGAATCCCGAGGCTTTTTCTATATCCTCAAGGCTCCAAGCAACACGGCGCGTCATTTTCTGAGAAATGGCCGACCTATCCACACCGAGCGCTTCAGCTAGTTTTGTTTGGTTCACGCCCCGCAACGCCATAGCTACGCGCATGTTTCGCGTAACCACGTCTTGCAGACTCTCACGCTGTTCTTCCCCCGTCGCAACGGGCATTGCAATTGTTTGTGTCATAAACAGAAGTTTAGCACAGCTTAATTTTGTTGGTTAATCACTCGACACGCGGGAATGAATCTCACCAACTTATATGTATGATGTTAGCGTGACTAAACAAACTAGACCTGAAATCACCACTGGTGAGCTGATTAAACGCTTACTGGCCTTTAATGGCTTGACACAGCAAGACATGGCCGATGCAATTGGTTGCAGCCGTTCCAGCGTCTCGCAGAAATGCGCCGGGCATGTCATTCTCACCGCTGATGAAATCGCCAAGACTGCCGACCTGTTGAACGTCAGCGCTGATGTTCTGTTGGGCCGCAAGCCGTTAGAGGTGAAGTGACATGCCTGTTTTCACCAAGAAATCACACAACCATTTCGACGTTGACCATTTCGAGGTTGACAACTCGTTTGGTTTCAGAATCACCGTTGACGGCGATTACTTCGCTTTCGCGGGCATGAGTCTGGGCGACCTCGTGACCATCAACCAGCACATTGCCGAGGCAATCAGGAAGGGGCGTAGAAATGCGCTATGAGACCAAGGAAGGGGCCGATTGTGAGAGGGATTAGAACCGTTCTTGCGGCACCGTTCGCGGTGCTGGCGTTCGCGCTTGTGACCGTTGCCATGTTCAGTGCCCGAGCCGCCATGTGGATTAGCGCCGGTTACAGGGGCGCGGTGAAAGTAGAGGCCGAACTATGAGCATGTTCCAGACACCTACGCGCGTGTGGGCGAACGCTCACCCCGAGTATCCGGGATTGTTTGAGATTCATTCCGACAGCGGCGATATTGCGTTGAATCAGGTGGCGACCCGACAGACTCTTGAGGCGCTACGCGCGTCCATCAACGACGCTTTGGCTCAGGACGATTTGCGCCGCCGAAGACGACGGTAGGCGTTTGCCGATAACTGAATGTGCCGTAATCGGGGGCGACTCTAGGTGACCCGTAGCACGTTGAAAGTACCCTAGCGCGGCTTGCTCACCGCGTTACAAACACACGCCCTGTGGGGGCGTGGTTAAGACGGCGCGGGGCCGCCATGCGGGTTACTGAACGACTTGGGGCGCATTGTCAGGGCGCAACAGGGTGCAGCACCGTCATACGTGGCGGGCCTCTTGTCGTGACCTTGCGCGCGGCTTCGGCCGCTGACCTCAAAGCGATATACGCGGCTCCGTTACGAAGCAATTTGGGCGAACCTCACTGGAAACGACGGCGAAGCCTTGCGCTTCAACGCTTGTTTCCGGCTTAGGTTCCCCCGCTCAACCGCTCACCACCCGAAGGTCACATGAAATGAAAACCCGGTTAATCACGATTCACAAGAACATCAACCAAGCACTTACGACGAAACGAGGCAACAAGATGGGTTATGCAGTCTCTTACAAACGTTCCGGCCGTCCGACTTCCCGGCGTGCCAAGCGTCAGTCACCGGCGAATAAGGCCCAGCGGACGAAGGACATGAAGAACGCTATCAGGTGGAACGTCGCCCAGTTGGAGCATGACACCACGGGCACCGACTCGATTGAGCGTGGCATAGTGTGCAAGCTGCTGCATCTCGGCAAGATTGCGCCGACCGCTGACCCGACCGGAGACCATGTGTTGCAGCAGCTTATCAGTGAAGGCTACGTGCAGCGGCCTCGCAAGCGCGCCGGTGTTCAGGTGTTCGACCGCGCCGACCTGTTGACCTCGCTCAAGGCTTACGCGGGGGTGTGCTGAATGAACCCGCGCGCGAAACTCACGACCGCTCAGGCCGCACGGTACTTGCATCGTTCACAAAGGCAGATGGAGCGCATGAGGGCGGACAACACCGGCCCCGTCTGGTTCAAGGCCGGTGACGCTATCAATTCGCCGTGCCTGTACGAGGTTGCCGACCTTGACCGGTGGGTGATGGAGCAGAAGGGCAAGGCGTGACAATGGCGACAAGGGGATTGAAGCGCCAGCGTGGAACGATACCGCGCCGCGTGCGCGAAGAGGTCATAGAGACATGGGGCAATGACTGTTGGCTGGAATTGCCGGTATGCACGCACCACGGCGAGGAAGACGACCATATCATACCGTTCAAGGCCGGTGGCCGTGGCACGGTGGCGAACATACGGCGCGCGTGCAAGGCGTGCAACATCAGCCGAAGCAACCGTGTGCTATCCGGTTACGGCGCGACTATCCACGCGGTTATCGGCCCGCCGTGCGCCGGTAAGAGTTCCTATGTGGCGCAACACGCGGCGAGTGACGCGCTGGTGCTGGACTTCGACCAGTTGGCTTCGGCGCTTACCCTTGGCGGTGACGTGAAGGCCAAGCCCACGGCCCCGTTGATTCAGGCGGGCCAAGGCGCATGGCAAGGCGCGTACAACAAGCTGGTGCGCATGAACGCGCCTGTTGACGTGTGGCTTATCAAATCGATACCGGCCAGCCACGCTCACCCTCGATTGCTTGAGGAATGGTTGGCGCTCGACTATGACATTCACGTTGTTGACCCCGGCGCTGCCGTGGTGTTCGACCGGTTGGAGACGCAGCAGCGCAACGAGGGCGCTAGGCAGACGGCGCGGCAATGGTATTCGCTGCATCTCTCGCAGCAGCTCGTGGACGTGAGACAGGCCGCGCGGCGTGCGAAGCTCGTTGCCCTTGGCCTTCGTTCGGGTTCAACGTCTGTTGCTTCACGGCCCGAGTGGTGAGGCTCGTTTTTTAAACGGACGGCCTTGGAAATCACCCCGCGCCAAGTTTTTTTCACCCCCAACCAAAAATAAAAAAAGCCTGAAAACGGCGGAATTGCAACGAAAAGAGGCGAACAATGGCAATTCAGGGAACCTTTGAGGGATTCTCGGAAATCGGCAATCGTCAGGGCTTCATGGAGACGCGCACACGCGCCAACCTCAAGACGTTCTTCGATGGAAAGACCGTCACCGAGGCCGCTGACACCTACGCGGCGCTGATGACCGCGATAGCGCACAACATCGATAGCTATCTGGCGTTGGGCAAGAACATTTCGACGCTTGCGGACAGCTATAACAACGCTTTCGACCATTTGCGCGAACTGTACCCCGAGGCCCCCGAGCTTGACGAGAATCTGGCCGCGCTGCTGACCGAGGCGAAGGCGTGACCGTGCCAATGCGCGGCGGCACCGCGCGGAACTTGGAACGCCGGACTGACGGCGCTATAGTGGCCCGCTTTGCCGAACTGCTGGGTACGCCCCTATTGCCGTGGCAACGGCTCGTGGCGGACGTGGCCGGCGAAATCGACCCCGACACCGGAACATACTTCTACGACACGGTGATTCTCAGCACGCCGCGCCAGTGCGGCAAGTCAACGCTGGTGGACGCTTGGGACACGCGGAACACGCAGTGGGGGCCGAACCGGTATGTTTACTATCTCGCCCAGACCGGCAAGGACGCTGGCGACCACTTCAAGAAATTCCTGAAGACTTTGCAAGCCTCACCGCTCGCCCCCATCACAGGTAGGCCGTACATGGGACGCGGCAGCGAGGCCCAGCCGTTCCGTAACGGTTCCATCATCATGCCTAAATCGGTGACGAAGGTATCAGGCCACGGCGTACAGGGCGACAAGGTGACGCTGGACGAGGCGTTTAGCCTAAGCGAGGAAACCGGCAACATGATTCTTGACGGCTTCGTGCCGACCATGGCGACACGATTGCAAGCCACCGGCGTGCAGCCACAGCTGTGGATAACCTCGACCGAGGGCACGGCGGACAGCACGTTTTTCAACCGGAAACTTGACGAATGCCGAGCGGGCGACCAGTCGCGGCGTACCTGTTGGTTTGACTTCGGGTTGCCGCCCGACGCTGACCCCGAGGACCTTGACATGATTATGCGCTACCACCCCGCCGCCGGTCTGCTCTGGCGACGTGACCAACTGCCGGACTTCCGCGAACAATGGCGGAACAATCCGAGCGGCTGGGCGCGCGCATTCGGCAACCAGCGAGACGAAGGCGTGACCGACAGGGTGATTGACGCCGACCTTTGGGCCACAACCACGGTGCCGCCTATCAGCCCGAGCGAACTGGGCGCGCGACCGGTGGTGTTCGGTGTCGCCGTGGACGTGGACGCGACCCACACCAGCATTTCGGCGGGCATCGTGAACGATGACGGCAGCGTGACCACGCAACTGCTCAAAATCATGGACGGCACCGGCCACGCGCCCGCGGAAATCAAACGGTTGTGCGACACATACGCCGCGCCGTTGGTGATTGACACACGCGGCACCAGCGCCGACCTTGCCGACCGGTTGAGGCACATGGGCGACGAAGAAACCGTGCGATTCTGCGATTTGACCGCCACCGACTATCTCACGGTGGGCCAGTCCTATGTGAGCGGTTTGAGCAACGGCACCGTGCTTCACGCCGCCGACACGGACTTGGACGCAAGCGCGGCCAACAGCGCGCGCACATGGGCCGGTGACGCTTGGCGCGTGACCCGACGCGGCTCGACCGGTCTCACCAGCCCGCTCGAATCGTGCATGTTGGCCGCGTGGGGAGCCGCGCACATGCCAGAGGAAGACGGCCCCTTGCAAATCTTCTGACAACAACCACCTAGTTGCTGTTGGCGGTACTTGGCGGTACTTGGCGGTACTTGGCGGTACTTGGCGGCACGCTGCTAGACCCGTGGCGCGCCGCTCTCGCATACTGGGCGGCATGAATGGACGTTTGAGCTTGTGGCAGCGTTTGAAGCTGGCCGGTGGCGTGATGAAGCGCGGCAACGAGGCGTTGGCCGACGTGCCCGCTGGCATCATGCCGCCAAGCCGCGCAGCCGCCTGTGACCCGTTGGCGCTCAGCACCGTGTTTCGCGGCATTCAGGTTTTGCAGACAGCTATAACCGGCTTGCCGATTTACGAGACGCGCGCCGGTCTCAAACTGGACTCTATCAGCAGTCTCGTGGCCCAGCCGGACGTGAACCGTTCCCGTCGTGACTTTCTGGCGGACATGGTGGCAAGCATGGCGTTGGACGGCAACGCCTTCGTGCGGTTGGTGCGTTTCGGCGGTGAAATCGTGTCGTGTGAGGTGCTGCCGCCGTCTCTGGTTGTCGTTTCCGACGATGGAAGCGACCCCGCCGCCCCGAAACTGCGATACAGCTACTTGGGCAAGGATTACGGCCCCACGGATATCGTCCATTGCAAGTTTTTGAACGTGCCGGGCCGTTTGCGTGGCCTTGGCCCAATCAGCGCCGCCCGCGAAGAGGTTGAGGGCGCGAAAATGGCCCGCGACTACAAGGCGCGCTTCTACACGGACAGCTCGAACCTGAAGGGCTACTTGAAGACCGAGCAGAAGGTGACACCCGAGTACGCGAAACAGGCCAAGAACGATTGGAAGGCACAGGGCACCGCCGCCGACGTGAAGGTGCTGGGCAACAATCTCACCTATGTCCCGTTGGACATGAAGCCCGCCGACTTGCAGTTTTTGGAGACGCAGAAGTTCGACACCACGCAGATTGCCCGCTTGCTCGGCATTCCGGCAAGCATCATGCTTGCCGCCGTCGACGGCTCGAACCTCACCTACAGCAACATCGAGCAAAGCTGGATTGAGTTTTCGGACTACACGCTTTCGGCCTACGCCGGCGAAATCGAGGAGCTTTTCAACGTCCTGTTGCCGCGTGGCCGCGAAGCCCGCTTCGATTGGGACAGTAGCCGCCGCGCCGACATGAGCGACCGTTTCAACGCCTACAAGACCGCCCTTGATTCCAAGTGGATAACCGTTAACGAGGTGCGCGCTCGTGAATCATATCCCCCGTTGGTTCCGGCACCGGAACCCCAGCAGATTGGAGACGAACAGTGAACAGAATCGATATCGGCTTGCGTGGCGTGTGCCTTCGCAGCAGCGATGAAGGCGACGGGCGCACGCTTGAGGGCATCGCCGTGCCGTTCGGCCAGATTATCGACACATGGGACGGCCCAGAGACGTTCGACCCTGATTGCGTGTTCGATGACGTGGACAGCGCCAAGCTCGGCTATGAGCATGGCGAGACCATCGGACGAATCACCAACGCCGAACCCCGCGAAGACGGCTTGCATATCACGGCCCGAATCTCGGACACGCAGCGGGGACGGGACGCTGTCGCATTGTTGCGTGACGGCGCGCTGGACTCGTTGAGCGTCGGTTTTATCCCAATCGAGTCGGAGACCGACAAACAGGGCATCACGCACCGCAAGCGCGTGCGCCTGTTGGAAACGTCGGTGGTGTCATGGCCCGCGTACGAGGCCGCGAAAATCACCGGGCAGCGCAACGCGCAGCAGACCACCAACAACAACAAATCAACCGAAAGCGAGGCACCGAAGGTGGACAAGGAACTACAGAATATGCTTGACGGCATCAGGGACGAACAGCGCAGCATGAAAGCCGCCATCGCCAAGGGCAGCACCCCCGAACACAAGACCTTGGGCGGTGAATACCGTACCGCCGGAGACTATCTACAGGCGCTCTCTCGCGGAGACGAAGCAGCCGTGCAGCTCATGCACGAATGCCGCGACCTTATCGCCACCGGCGACACCGGCAACACGAGCGCTTGGATTGCGGACGATTTGCGGCTTATCGAAATGCGCCGCAAGGTAACGAACATTCTCACGCACGACACGCTGCCGGACAAGGGCATGACCATGGAATACAACGTGGTCAGCACCGACACCACCGGCGTGACGAAACAGGCGAAGGAAGGCGACGCGCTCAAGTTCGGCAAGGTCACGTTCGGCACCAAGAGCGTGTCAATCGACACCTACGGCGGCTACACCACCCTGAGCCGTCAGGTAATCGAGCGTTCCACCACCCCAATGCTCAACACGGCATTGGCTGCATTGCGCAACGCCTACGCGAAGGCGACCGAAACCGCCGTGCGTGACTACCTGTATACGACCATCGCCGGTCAGCGTGACGCGACGAGTAACCCCAACAAGCTCGACGCGCCCGCCACGCTTGCTAACATGACCATCGACAAGTGGGCAACTCTCATCATGGACGCCGCCGAACTGGCTGACGACCGTAACGTGAACCTCACCCGTCTTGGTGTCAGCAAGGACGTTATGGCCTCGCTCATCGACCTGAAAGACAGCGGTTCCCGCTTCTTCGACCTTTCCGGCGACGGTTCCGACACCATCGGTGACTTCGACCTGACCGGCATCGCCGGTAAGTTCCTTCGTCTGCCGGTGCAGATGCTCCCCAAGGCCCCGGCTGGCACGGCGTGCTTCATCGACCCCGAATCGGTGACGGTGTGGGAAAGCGGTGGCCCCACGCAGCTCAGCGACGGCGACCCGACCAAGCTCACCGAAAACTATTCGGTGTACGGATATATGGCGGTTGCCGCCACAAACGTTGACGGCCTTATCCCGGTCAAGTTCAAGACCGCCTGAGCGTGAGTAACTGATTATGGTAGACGATACCGCGAAACTCGTAAGCCTCTTGCGCGCCGAAGTCAACGTGCCAGCCGGTGACAATGACCGGCTGGTGGACAAGGTGACGGCGGCAATCGAGTACGTTGACAGCGCGATAGGCGGCGCGAACGTTTCCGCCGCAGTTCGCGCCGACTGCATCGTGAGTTGCGCCGCCGACCTGTACAACAGCCGTGACGCGCGCTTGGGTGTCATGGACGTTGGCGACGGCTCGCTTGAACCCTACAGGGTGTCAAGCGACCCGTTGCGCAGCGTGTGGCCCAAGCTCAACGCGGCTGGCGTACCCACGGGCGGGCTGGTGATTGCATGAGCCGGATTATCAGCGAACGTGAGGCGCTTATGGACATGCTCACCGACATGATTGGCGACCTCGTGGCCGTTGTAACCATCGACGCTCAGGAAGCCCGCCCGCTGCCGGGCAAAGTCGCGGTGCTTATCGACCCGCCGAACATCACCTACGAAGGCTGGCAGTTCGTCAACACCGAGTGGACGGTGAACCTTATCGCGGGCACCACGGCCACGCAGATCGAAAGCCTAGACCTGATTATCCCCGTCTTGGAGCGCTTGCATGAGCGCCACCTGAACATGAAGGCCGCTAAACCCGTCACCTACAGTCTCGCGGGTGTCGGCAACCTAGCGGCCTACGAAATCACCCTGAACCCACTCGAAATCAACTGAAAGGAACACAATCATGGCAAAGACACGCACGCTTGGCCCCGGCAGTCTGAAAATCGGCGCGTCGGGCAGCGAACAGGACTTCAGCGCGGACGTCATCAACACCGCGTTGGAACCCTCGACCGATACCGAGGACAACGACAATTTTCTGGACGGCCACACCGAGGGCGGTTCGCAGACCGAGACTTGGGCGCTGACCGGTTCAATCAAAGAGGACTTCTCCATGAACGGCCTACAGGTCTGGTGCCTGAAGAACAGCGGTAAGACGCTGCCGTTCGAGTGGGTGCCGAACCTTGAGGGCAGCGTGAAGCTCACCGGCAACGTGGTAATCGCGTCCATCCAGTTCGGCGGCGACGTGAAGACGAAGAACAGCAATGATTTTTCGTTCGTCGCCATCGACGTTAAAGCCGTAGACTACACGCCTTCGTCCCACTCCTAATCATGGCGGACATAGCCTCTGGCGGCAACAGCCAGTTGCAGCTCAAGGGCGCGGCACAGCTCGCCAAGGGCCTGAGACAGGCCGGTGCCGACCTGAAGGACTTGCGCGACATCAACGAACAGGCCGCGCAAATCGTGGCACCAGCCGCCAAGGCACTGGCCCCGCAACGCTCGGGCCGTCTCGCGAAATCGATACGCGCGGGTGCCACACAGAAGGCCGGTGTGGTGCGCGCCGGCAACAACGGCAAGGTGAAGTACGCGGGCGTAATCAATTACGGCTGGCCCAAGCACAACATCAAAGCAACCATGTTCGCCAACAAGGCGGCTAAGAACACCGAACCACAGTGGACGCAACTCTACGCGGACGCGGTGCAGAAAATCATCAACCGAATCACGACAGGAGATTAACGAAATGAACAACGAGACCAAGACCCCGAACACCCGTATCACCTACTTGGACGGCCACGCCGACGAGGTTTGCGTGACCATGTGGTCACGCTGCCAAGCGGAAACCCACGCGAAGGCGAAGGGCTGGGGCAGCGCGTTGGACGCGGTGGTGAAGCTCAACGCCTACGCCGCCTACGTGCGCTGCCGCCAAATCGGCGCTACCTCTGTTCCGTTCGAGCAGTGGGCCGACACCGTGGTTTCCGTCGTGGACATGAACAACGACCCGACCGACACCGAGGAACAGGCCGAAACCATGAACGGCCCCGTGCCGGTCTCTTCCGGCGACATGGCGGACGCGCCGGGTTTTTCGACCGGTGCGACCGGTGGGACGGCGGCGGCTTCGGTGAACTGAGCTGTGTACTGGCGGCGCGTTTCGGCGGCACGCCGTGGGCATGGCGGCGTGAATCACAGCCGCAAGAGGCCGACTGGGGCACCTGTGTAAGCCTCTTGCGGCAAGAGGCCGAGGAAACCGAAGACATTCGACGCAGAACGAGGTGAGGTGAGGTGAGACATGAAATCAGCCGTGTTGGCCATCCGAATCATCGGTGACGCGACAAGCGCCGTGGCCGCCATGGACAAGGCCAAGGCCGCGTCTATGACCTTCAAGGAAGGATTGAACAAGGCTTCGGTTGCGGCTGGCGCTTCGCTCGCCGCCATCGGCGCGGGCGCGAAGGTGTGCGTTGACGCTGCCGCCGACCTTCAGCAGTCGGTGGGCGGCGTCGAAACCGTGTTCGGATCCAGCGCCGGAAAGATGAAGCAGTGGAGCGACAACGCGGCACAGGCCGTGGGCCTCAGCAAGAACGAGTACAACGAGTTCGCCACGCTGGTTGGCTCCCAGCTTCAGAACTTCGGCATGAGCGTGGACGAATCGGCCGACAAGACCAACGAGCTTATCACCCTTGGCGCCGACTTGTCTTCTATGTTCGGCGGCACCACCGCCGACGCTGTGGACGCGCTCAGCGCCGCGCTCAAGGGCGAAATGGACCCAATCGAGAAATACGGCATCTCTCTTAACGATGCTACGTTGAAGGCCCAAGCGGCTTCGATGGGCTTGGGTGACCTGTACAAGTCGGGCGACCGTAACGCCAAGATGCAAGCCACGCTGGCCGCAATCACCGCGCAGAGCGGCAAGGCCACGGGCAACTTCGCGCGTGAGTCCGACACCCTACAGGGCCAGCAGCAGCGCATGGCGGCGGCGTTCGAGAACACCAAGGCCACTCTTGGCGAGGCATTGTTGCCGATTCTCACACAGGTGGCGGCGAAACTTGCCGAGTTCGCCACTTGGGTGCAGCAGAACACCTCGTGGCTGGTGCCGCTTATCGGTGTCATAGCGGCGGTTGCGGCGGTTATCATCACGTTGAACGCGGCCATGACCGCGTACAGCGCCGTGGCTACCATCGTGGCAATCGCGCAAGGCTCGGTGAATCTCGCTTTTCTGCCGGTCATTGCCGTGATTCTGGCGGTTGTCGCGGTAATCGCGCTGCTGGTGATGAACTGGGACAGCGTGAAGGCCGCTGGAGCGGCGGCGGCGCAGTGGATAGCGGACAAGTGGAACGCCTTCATGGGGTGGCTTGCCGGTATCGGTGCCAGCCTGAAGCAGTGGGGCATCGACACTTGGAACGCGATAGGTCAGGCGTTCCAGCCGGTGGCCGACTTTCTGGGCGGCTATTTCAAGCTGCTGCTGAGCATGTTCACGTTGAATTTCGACGGCATGAAACAGGCCGGTCAGCAGATGTTCAACGCACTGCCCGGCCCCGCCCAAGACGCCATCAACCGTATTATCGGCTTCTTCACCGGATTGAAAGACAAGGTGCTGGGCGTGTTCGACAGCATCGTTGGGGCAATCAAGGGCGCGTTCAAGTGGGTTTCGGACTTGTGGGGCAAGATTACCGGTGCCAAGAGTGAGGCAAGCGGTTTGAGCGCCCAGAGCTACAGCACGCAAGCCGCCGCCTACGCGCTGCCGGTACGCCAGTACGCCATGAGCCGCGCAATCACGCCATTGGAGCCGACCACGTACACAGCGCCTACCGTCAATCTCGTCCGCGCCATTGTTGCCCCCGCCAACCGTGCCGACACCGCGCGCCCCGCGACGGTGAACGTGAATATCAGCGTGGACGCTCACGGCAACCTTGACAACGACAAGGTGGCCGGTGAAATCGTCAGCAGTCTCGACCGTTGGGCGCGCGTGCGCGGCAAGGAGCTGGCGTTATGAGCAGCGCGAACCCCTTGCCCGAGACATGCCATGTGTATCTTGACCTATCGCCCTTGCCTTTGCAATCGGACGGCAGCGCCGACCTCGTGGCGTTAAGCCCCTTCACTATCACTTGGGGCGTGTCGAACCCGTGGGACGATATCACGCCGAACGTGCTGAAAATCACGCTTATCGACCAAGCAGACCGTTTCAGTAAGTCGGGCGATTTGCTCATGGGCCACAGGCTCACCATTTCGCCAGATTGGGGAGACACCGCCACACCGGTGAACTTCTGCCTGTTCGACGGCTACGTTACCGACGTGCAGATTCTCGACCATGACGGCGGACGAAACCGGTTGAGCGTGACGGCATCGGACAGAATCTATATTCTCAAGACCGATTGCCGAAAGGGGCCGAACACGAACACCTCTGCGAACTTGGCACGCGGCTGGCAATGGTGGATGCAAGGGCAGACGGCCGAAACGGTGCGGAAGTGGCTGTACTACGACGGCGTGCAAAACTACTGGTGGCCGTGGAGTATTTTCCCCACGCCATTCAGCGCGGAACAGCGCAAGTGCTTCATCGACTGGGCGCAAAGCTGCCGGACACGACAGGTCAACAGCAAATACCAGTTCGAGATTGACCGCACAGCCTACATCTCGTATCAAGGCGCCGACCCGAAGAAAATACCGTCTTTCGAGGCGCTGTATCTTCGATGGACGATTGACACCGTGCTGACCGGCCCGCGTATCCGCACGGGCGACGACAACACCGACATAACTGTTGACTGTCGTTATGCGGACGCTGGAGACGTGATTATCGACCCCGAACCGTCGTTGAGCGCGGCTGACGAATACTACACGCAGCTTGAGTTCAAATATTCGCACCGAGGCAACGGCAGCGGCTACAAGACGGTTGAGTTCAATCAGGACGGTAGCCGTTCCGTTCAGGTCGAACAGTCGGCGCGTGAGGGTGATACATGCCTGAGCATCGAGGCCAATTGGACTCAGTACGACAATCAGGCGGACAGCGACCCCGGAAAAATCGACTTCACGCTTGCCATGAACACCATCAGGGAAAGCAACCGGCGTTTGCGGCTCCCCGAAGTCACGTTCAGGGGCGACAGGCTCAACCAGCTTTTCATGTACTGCCGCCCAACGGTCATGGTGTTCATCGGCTCGAAATTCGAGCGTTCGGCACCGGCCACATACGGGCCATGGGCGAAAATCGGCGGCACGCTCACATACGACGTGACCAACCGCAAAAGCCACTGGACGCATAAGGCGCGGCTTTTCCCCGCCGTCAACGCCAAGACGGGCACGCCTACATGCGCCCAGATGAAGGCCATGACCAGCACGGCCACATTCGCTGACTGCAATTGGAAACTTGGCGCTTTGCGCTACGTATCGAAAATAGGTGAGGAACCATGACAGTAGGAACCACGGAAAAATACCGTTTCCCGTACCCCGAAGACAACGAGCCGATAAGGAATCTCCCCGATATTCTTCAGCAACAGGCCGAAGGCATCGAGGGCGTGCTAGCCAAGTTCGACTATGGCGGCGGCGACCAAAACGGCCTCACCGCCCGCGTCGCATCGCTTGAAACCCTGTTGGCCAACATCAAGGCCAACTACGTGGTTTTATTCGACAACGACGCCAACGTGTTCCAAGGCTCAATTACCTTGAGTGAATCGGCCGCGAATTTTGAGAAACTGACCATCTGTTTCAAGTCCAACGACGGCGTCTACGGCTCGATGGACGTGGCCCGCCCGAACGGCAAGGTGGTGGCGCTCACCACGTCGATTTACGTCGCGCCCGCCGACTTCTACGTGAAAAACCGCTGCTACAAGATTGACAACAAGAACATCAACACATGGAAGAGAAACACAAATAGCGACTATCAGACGGGCGAGGTGAACGCGGCGAACAGCAACGCGGCCCACACGGGCGACTACCTCACAATCACTCAGGTGTTCGGCACCCGCAAAATGAGCCTCGTATGAGCAACGACGTGATTATCGCGCTAGTCGGCCTTATCAGTGCCATCGGCGGCGCTCTTGCGTCGAACCTGTACGCCGCCGCCAAAAACCGGCTTGAGGCATACCAGTTGGCGCAAGAGATGCAAGCCGACAACCAACGCCTATGGCAATGGAACCGCGCCCTAGTGGACCCATCTATAAGGGCCTAGGCCCGCCGCCGCCCGGCCCCCCCGAAGACCTCTTCAAGCACGACGACTAACGAAAGGAGACACATGAATGGCGTCAAGTGGATAGGAAGCCCGAACCACTACAACGGCCGCTTGGGCTACAAGGTGACGCGCATCACCTTGCACATCATGGCCGGGTACTTGGCCGGCACCGATAGCGTGTTTCAGAACAGCGCGCGGCAAGCCTCAAGCACCTACGGCATCGGCGGCAACGGCGAGATACACCAGTACGTAGCCGAAACGGATGCGCCGTGGACCGACAGCAACCATGCTAGCAACTGTCAGACCATCAGTATCGAGCATCAGGGCGGAATGGACTTCATACCCTGTACTCAGGCTTGCCATGACGCTTCGGCGCGACTGTGCGCGGACATCGCCCGCCGATACGGCTGGCCGAAGCTCATACACGGCGTGAACGTGTTCCTACACCGGGAGATTCCCGGCAGCGACCACACCACATGCCCGGACCTCGCGCCGAACGGGCTGAACTACATCTACGTAATCAACAAGGCAAACGAAATACTGGAAGGAAACGACATGACCAGCGCCGGAGACGTTTGGAACTACGGACTTGGCGAGAACGCCACAAGCGGCAAGAACAACCTACCCGCATGGGTGAGGCTCAGTTGGGTACATCACGACACCGCCGCGCTCTACCGAATCCTCACCCGCACGGACGACGGCGGCACCAAGGACGGCAGCAGAGGCGACATCTACACGCGCGTGTGCTACATCGACAAGCGCGTGCGTGAGATGACCGCGACAAT
>OLNL01000812.1_pt1 | contig 32520 bp, 25 predicted proteins | sample 1672181 | NCBI WGS metagenome assembly OLNL01 (sample SAMEA3136656, study PRJEB25190) | human gut metagenome | biome: human gut; feature: human-associated habitat; material: faeces | place: Austria | collected 2013
ATGATAGGGGTCTCCAAAACCTTTGGTGGGAGTTCGATTCTCTCATCCCCTGCTAAAAAACACCGGAAAGTCAATGAATACGGCTTTCCGGTGTTTTTTTATGTTATAGGAAATTACTCTGTAATGTTTCTATAACATAAAAAGATATTGCGAAACCTACTGAAGCAGATCCAGCACAATTCCACAAAATGCTTTTACGCCATTTGCAAGAGCATTTTCGTGAAAATCAAATTTGTCATTATGAAGAGGTGCTGCACAGGGACTTAAATTTAAAAAATAACAGGATTGTCCGCCATGAGACTGGACACGTTGGGACATATAGTAATAATCTTCGCTTCCGCCTACATCTGCAGAGGAAAGGTGAAGAATTTTCAGATGCATTTCCTTTTCACACACATTGGCCAGACGTTTCATGAGAGGTTCATCGTTTTTTCCGCTTATGGCGGATCCCATCTGTCTGAGTTTATAGGTGCAGCCATGCATTTGGGCGGCAGAGTGGATGATACGTTCTGCATAATTTTTCATATATTCATTTGCCTCAATTGAGGATCCACGTACTTCTAATTCTATATGTGCATGGTCACAGATGATATTTCTGCCAGTTCCTGCTGTAGCTTTACCCACATTAATTCTGGTATCACCCTGACTGCATCTGGGAATGGCATGAAGATTTAAGATTGCTGTAGCCATAGAAAGCATGGCATTGTTTCCTGATTCTGGTGAAGCAGAAGCATGAGCACTTTTGCCATAGAATTCTGCATCAAATTTTGTGGTTGACATACTGTGACTTTTTCCCACTCCGATGGCGAATCCCTGCTGCTGGGGATGATTACACATGTGTGAGGCCAGAACATAATCTACATCATCTAGATGCCCGTTTTCTACAATAGCCTGGGCACCTCGGACCCCCTCTTCAGCCGGTTGAAAAATCAGTTTGATAGTTCCATGAAGTTCATGGCGGATTTCACTGAGAATTCTGGCAATGCCAAGTCCTATGGCTGTGTGTCCATCGTGACCGCAGGCATGCATGACACCATTATTTTGGGAACTAAATCCGTTCTTTGTGGGAAAATGTGTTTCTTCAGAACTTTCCTGTATGGGAAGAGCATCAATATCAAATCGAAGTGCTACAACAGGCCCGGAGCCGCAGCGTAAAATTCCGATTACACCGGTGAATCCCTTTTGGGTATCCGGAAGATATGTAAGATCTGTCCCCTCCTGATTGATAGTTTGTGTATAGTGTTCAGATAGACAGCTCTTATCAGGAATTCCCATTCGTGCATTTGCTTTACAGACTGCTTCGCCGGTCAGGATTTCATCAAAGTTAAATTTTTTTAAATAACCGGCAATAATGGAAGATGTGCGCATTTCCATCCATCCCGTTTCCGGATATTGGTGGAGGGTACGGCGGATTTTTTTTAATTCCGGTTGAAGCTGATCAGTTTTTATTAGTATTTGTTTGTATAAATCTGGAGTAATCATACGAATTCCTTTCTATGATCTGATATAGGTGGTATTTTTATAGTCCCCAGGATAAAGACAGAAGGGCTGAATGATATAAGAGTTTATATATAAAAGATATAGCGGCTATCAAATCTTGTCAATAGTAGCCAGAAAGTAATTTTTATGCAATAAGTTCCTTCAGACTATGGAAGCTGTATCCCATCTGTTCCCATTTGCTCAGAAGTTCATCCAGAATCAGAGCATTGGTGGAGGAGGTACTGTGAAGAAGTACAATAGCTCCTGGATGAATTCGATTAGTTAGTTTTGTAATGGCTTCCTGAGGGTCCGGTTGATTATCCTGATACCAGTCTACATAGGCCAGACTCCAGAAAAAGGTGTGATATCCCAGTTCTTTTGCCATAGATAAGTTTAAAGTACTGTAGATTCCCTGAGGAGGGCGATAAAACTTTATCATTTCTTTGCCGGTAACTTCTTTATATATAGCTTCCACATCGGATAGTTCCTTCTGAAAGGCTTCTTTTGTAGAAATTTTGGACATATTTGGATGAGTCATAGTGTGATTGCCTATGATATGTCCTTCTTTTTCCATTCGCTTGATCAGATCGGGATTTTGGGATAGAAAATTTCCTACCACAAAGAAAGTGGCTGGTACCTGATGTTTTTTTAAGGCATCCAGAATTGCAGAGGTATTACCGTTTTCATATCCTGCATCAAAGGTAAGATAGATATTTTTGCTATCAGTGTCCTGAACATAAAAAGCATTATATTGTTTTAATTCTTGTATGGAAGCATTACCCAGAGGTTGCTTTCCTTTTTCCTGAAAGCTGAGCCCCCAGTTTCCGGAAGGATCAGAAGATACTGAGAGTGCTGTAATATCCGGAGAGATGATTTCGGAGGATGTGATTTTGGCAAGCAGGCGTCCTGTCAGGAAAGCTGCACAGAAAATCAATATAAGTTTCAGATATTTGCCGAATCTGCTGTGAAAAAGATATGTAAGATTCTTCATAGAAGAAACTCCAAAATAACTGGTATTGTTATTATATATGCGTGAAAAGAGTGAAAAATTCAAATAAAAAAGAGCCATCAGTTTCGTTTACTGTGGCTCTTTTTAAAATTGAATATCCAATGGTAAATACCTCTCTTTCTGATTATTATTTTACATTTTCTATTTTATAATTTATAAGATCAAAGACTCATATCCCATCGGTCTGTACCATCCTTTAAAATTTTGAAGATAAGGTAAATCGTTAAAATTTCATTGGTTTGTACCATCCTTCTATGATTTGAAAATAAGGCAAATCGTTATGATCTCATTGGACTATACCATCCTTTTGTGTAATTTAGAAATTGTGTAAATCATTATGATTTCATTGGTCCGTACCATCCTTCTGTGATTTAGAGATGAGGTAAATCATTATGGTTTCATTGGACTGTACCATCCTTCTGTAATTTTGAAATAGGGTAAATCGTTAATACTTCATTGGACTGTACCTTCTTTAAATTAATTAACAAGTTTCAGATATAAAACGTTATTGGAATTAAAGCTTTAAGTTCTTGGTGGTCTGTACCTGCCTTTCATAAATTATAAGAATTGATTTAAAATAAATTATGCTGGTGGTCTGTACCTCGCTTTCATATATTATAAATAAAATCTTATGTTTTCGGTGGTCTCACTCCTTTCAGCTTTTATTTTTTATCCCCTGTTGTTTTATGACTTTACTATATCAGATAACTCTGAATAAGTCAAGCATAAATTTGAAAAAATATAAAATAAAATATAAAAGACAAATAAGATAATGACAATTAAGAAATATTCTGAAAATATAAGCTCGCCAAAAACTGTATAGAAAAAAATATCCGGGAAAAACTATTTCTATAAAAGTCTAATTTTATAGGAGGTTCTAAAATGTTACGTTATCTGCCTGTAAGAAGGGTTCACGCAAGACAAGTACTGGATTCCAGAGGAAATCCTACAGTTGAAGTAGAAGTTACGGTAGGAGAAGGCGTAATAGGGATAAATGGATATACGGGGAGAGCTATGGTGCCCTCCGGAGCTTCCACAGGAAAATTTGAAGCAGTTGAACTGCGGGATGGAGAAAAAGGAAATTATGGAGGACTAAGCGTTCACAGAGCGGTGGAAAATGTAAACACAAGACTGGCAGAAGCAATTTTGGGAGAAAATGCTCTGAATCAGAGATTTATTGATCATAAGATCATTGAGACAGATGGAACGGATAATAAAAATAGTGTAGGAGCAAATGCTGCTCTGGGAGTATCTATGGCAGTGGCAAGGGCAGCGGCAGCAGCTTTGCGTATCCCTTTGTACCAGTATATGGGAGGATGTCATACAGGACGGATGCCGGTTCCTATGATGAATATTTTAAACGGGGGCAGGCATGCAGATAATACTGTGGATATGCAGGAATTCATGATTATGCCTGCAGGTGCTTCAAATATGGAAGAAGCGATCCGCATGTGTGGAGAAATTTATCAGTGTCTAAAAATCATACTGAAACAGAAAAAACTTTCCACTGCAGTGGGAGATGAAGGCGGATTTGCCCCGGACCTGGAAGATTCTGAGAAAGTGCTGGAATTGATCATGGAGGCTGTGAAAAAGGCTGGATATGAGCCGGGAAAGGATATCTATATTGCTATTGATGCAGCTGCCAGTGAATTATATGATAAGGATAGAAATGCATATGTTTTCCCAGGTGAAAGTTTAATGAAAGGAAAAGAGATTTTGCGGGATTCAGAGCAAATGATCGAATATTATGAGAGACTTCTGGATCAGTTTCCTATTGTATCTATTGAAGACGGATTGGAAGAAGATGACTGGGAAGGATGGAAAAAACTTACGAAATATCTGGGCGCAAGGGTTCAGCTGGTGGGTGATGATCTGTTTGTGACGAATATTAAGCGTCTGTCTTGCGGAATCAAGCAGAAGGCAGCAAATGCAATTCTTGTGAAAGTAAATCAGATAGGGACTCTGTCTGAGGCTTTGGATGCAGTGGAAATGGCACAGAAATCAGGATATCGTGTGGTTATTTCACACAGATCAGGGGAGACGGAGGATTCCTTTATTGCAGATCTGGCAGTAGCCACAGGTGCAGGACAGATAAAAACAGGGGCACCCTGCAGATCTGACAGAAATGCAAAATATAATCAGCTTCTTCGTATTCACGAAGAACTGGGAGAATTGGAAATTTATGAGAATCCTTTTGTATAAACAGAGTAAGAGAAGGAAACCAGTAAGCAACTATCAGTAAACATGATAACACGGAAAATATTGAAAATTCAAGAATTGTAGTTGAAATCCGCTCTCAGCTATGTTAAAATATTTCCTAGTTGATTAGGAGGTGTAATGAAGTGAATGTTGTTAAGATTATTCTTGGTATTATTTTCTTAATAGATTGTATTGCTCTTACTATTGTAGTTCTGATGCAGGAGGGTAAGCAGCAGGGCCTTGGCGCTATTGCCGGAGCGGCAGAGACATACTGGGGCAAGAATAAGGGTCGTTCTATGGAGGGCGGACTTGTGAAGGCTACCACAGTTATGGGAATTTTGTTTTTCGTATTAGCTGTAGTGCTGAATATGCTTGGTTAATGAGAGAATGAAAATGCGGCTGTTGCAGTAAGCATATCCTTGTTTGGATGTGTGCTTATGCGGCAGCCATTTTTTTACTGTGAAAGTGCTGGAAAACAGTTGATTTTCAGATAGGATGAATAGATACAGAGGAGTAAAATGAACAGGAAAGACATAGATCGCAGAAAAAAATTTATTTTGGAGTTAATGGGGGATCCGGTTTATAAGCCTATGAGACTGCGCGAGCTGTCTTCCTTACTGAGATTGTCCAGAGAAGAGAAAAGGGAATTGTTTGATGTTCTGGATAGTTTGTGTGAGGATGGAAAAATAACTCAGGATAATAAGGGAAGATACTCCAGGATTACCGGAAAATGGAAAAAGAAAGAAAAGCATCTGAAAGGACATAAAGAAGATAACAGAAATTGCAAAGAGCGCAGAGAAAAAGAGGGTAAAGACAGGAAAAAACCAGAAGGGATGCAGGCAGAGGGAATCTTTATCGGACATCCGAAGGGGTTTGGCTTTGTGGAGATCGAAGGACAGGAAGAGGATATTTTTATTCCGGAGGAAGATACAGGTACTGCTGTGAACCAGGATAAAGTCCGGATTATCATTAAAGATGAACAGCGAGAGGGAAAACGCCGTGAGGGCATAGTAGTGGAAGTCCTGGAGAGAGGGATGGAGCAGATTGTAGGTACTTATCAGCTTAATAGAGATTTTGGCTTTGTGATCAGTGATAATCCCAAATTTTCAAAGGATATTTATATCTCAAGGAAAAATTCACTGGGAGCAAAAAATGGTGATAAGGTAATTGCCGTTGTAACAGATTACGGTTCTAAAAACAGAAAACCGGAAGGAAAGATCAAGGAAAATCTGGGAAATATCCGTACACCGGGGACTGACATTCTGGCAATTGTGAAAAGCTTTGGAATCCCCAGTGAATTTCCTGAAAAAGTAATAAAACAGGCGCAGAGAGTGCCGGATCATGTGCTTGATGCAGACCGCGACGGACGTCTGGATCTGACCCATCTGCAGACCGTAACTATTGACGGTGAGGATGCAAAGGATCTGGATGATGCTATTTCTCTCAGCAAGGAAGGGGAGATTTATCATCTGGGTGTGCATATTGCAGATGTAAGTAATTATGTACAGTACAATAGTGCTCTGGACAGAGAGGCATTAAAGAGAGGAACCAGTGTATATCTGGCAGACAGAGTTGTGCCAATGCTTCCGGAGAGACTTTCCAATGGGATCTGTTCGCTGAATCAGGGTAAGGACAGGCTTGCATTAAGCTGCCTTATGGATATTAATGCACAGGGAAAAGTGGTGGCTCATCAGATTGTGGAAACAGTGATCAATGTAGATGAGCGTATGTGCTATACAGATGTGAAAAATATTCTGGAGGATACAGATCAGAATGCAAAAAAACGCTATGAGAAGCTGCTTCCCATGTTTTTTCTGATGAAGGAATTATCAGAGAAACTGCGCAGCAGTCGTCATCACAGAGGTTCTATTGACTTTGATTTTCCAGAGAGTAAGATCATATTAAATGAGGCGGGAAAGGCAATTGATGTGAAGCCTTATGAAGCCAATGTAGCTACAAAGATTATAGAGGATTTTATGTTAATGGCTAATGAGACAGTGGCTCAGGAATACTGCACAGAAGAAATTCCGTTTGTATACAGAACCCATGACAATCCGGACCCCGAAAAGATAGAGAGTCTTCTGACTTTGCTTCATAATCAGGGGGTAAAGATCCAGAAGGCCAGAGAGGAAATCACTCCTAAGGAAATCCAGAATATTATAGAGAGCATTGAGGGACTTCCCAATGAACCGATGGTCAGTCGATTGGTGCTGCGTTCCATGAAGCAGGCAAAATATACCACAGAATGCAGTGGACATTTTGGCCTGGCAGCCAAATATTATTGCCATTTTACATCACCGATCAGAAGATATCCGGATCTTCAGATTCACAGGATCATTAAGGACAATCTCAGAGGAAGGTTGCTGCGCGAAGGCAGAACAGAGCATTACCGGGAAATATTGGATGAAGTGGCAAGACAGTCCAGTGTATGTGAGAGACGGGCTGATGAGGCGGAGAGAGAATCTGATAAACTGAAGAAAGCAGAGTATATGTCTTATCATATCGGAGAAAAATTTGAAGGAATCATTTCCGGAGTGACTGGATGGGGATTTTATGTGGAACTTGCCAATACTGTAGAGGGACTGGTTCATGTGAATACACTGAGGGATGATTATTATACTTTTGATCAGGAAAGCTATGAACTCAGGGGAGATATGACAAAAAAGGTGTATAAGCTAGGAGACAAGGTGTGTGTCCGAGTGGAGGATGCAGATAAGCTTCTTAAGACGGTGGATTTTGTGCTGGCAGACTAGCTGTGGAAAGGAAGAGATTGACAGATGGCTAAGACAAAAGGAATTAAGCTGATCGCAAATAATAAAAAAGCATTTCATGATTATTTTATAGAAGATACTTATGAGACAGGAATTGCACTGGCAGGAACAGAGGTGAAATCTCTGCGAATGGGAAAATGCAGTATCAAGGAGTCCTTTATTCGTGTAGAGAGAGGAGAAGTGTTTATCTATGGTATGCATATCAGTCCTTATGAGAAAGGAAATATTTTCAATAAGGATCCGCTGAGAGTGCGGAAACTTCTCCTTCACAGATATGAGATCAATAAGATTGAAGGGAAGCTGAAGGAAAAGGGATTGACGCTGGTTCCTCTGAAGGTCTATTTTAAAGATAGCCTGGTGAAGGTTGAAATAGGCGTGGCAAGAGGTAAGAAACTTTATGATAAGAGACAGGATATTGCGAAAAAAGACCAGAGAAGAGAGGCAGAACGCGATTTTAAAGTAAGAAATCTGTAGTAAGAAAACTTTTTGTTTGAGAGTAATGTTCGGCGAGGTAAATAGTTTGTTATGGAAAACAATAACTCTGAAAATTGTATGAAATCAGAAGCACTTTGGTTGACAAGTTATAGAGACTCTGCAATAATAAGAAATTGAAATTCAGCTTTGAATCTGGATATTTCAGATACAGGAGGGAATATATTATGAAGAAACGATTTTTGATACTTGCAGGAGTACTGGCGCTGACAGTGGCAGTATCCGGCTGTGGAAAGAAAAAAGATACAGATGTGCAACCTGTTGCAGCAAGTGCTACTCCTACACCTGAGGTTACTAAGGCGGCGGAAATTGTGGATATGAAGCAGCCTACAGAGGAAGAGATTGCCAATATTATGGGCGAGGAATCAGCAACTGCTTCCAAAGTTATTTTTGTGAATAACATGGGAAGTGATATTTCTTCTGTTTATATCAGGCAACATGTGGAGGATGAGGATGATTCTGATGATGATACCTGGGGTAGTGACCTGGTGGATGGAAAATTCACATTAAAGGATAAGGACAAAGCGTTGTATTATTTTTCACCGAATGCAACGGAAGATAGCACTAAGAGTACTGCTTCTTATGATATTCGTGTGGGATTTACTGATGAAGATAAGAATGAGTGCTTTTTCAGGGACATTCCTCTGGGTACTATTTCACAGATCACTCTCTGTATGAGTGGCACAGATGAGGATGCTATTCCTTATGCAAAATATCTGACAGGAAGTACCAAGCAGGAAATTTCAACTTTAAATGATGTAAAGAAGCGTCTGGGAATGACCGATGATTCTGATTCCACGGATGATCAGAATACCAATTCAGATAGCAGTGATGATTCTTCACAGAACACAGATTCTGATTCAAATAGTGATGCAGATAACAGCAGCAGTACAGATGATAACAACAGTGGAAACAACAGTAACAGTGGAGATGATAATAACAACGGAGATGACAATAACGGAGGCGATGATAATAGCGGTGGAGATGATATGATTTCCACTGCGGAGCAGTATGTGGGCCAGTCTATAGATGCACTGCAGAGTGCCTGCGGCTCTCCTCAGGGCAGCAGTTATGAGACAGATCCTGAAACTGGAAAGACAGGCTTCTATTATTACAGTAATTTTACAGTTTCTACCACAGTTGATGAAAATGGTAATGAAATTGTTGCTAAGATATGGTAAAATAAAAGTATCATAAAATGAACTTTAGGAGAAAACAATATGAAGCGTGTATTATTAAAATTGAGCGGGGAAGCTCTTGCCGGTGAAAAAAAGACAGGATTTGATGAGGCTACAGTTATTGAGGTTGCCAAACAGATTCGTGAGATTTCCAAAGAAGGTCTGGAAATCGGGATTGTGATCGGTGGCGGAAATTTCTGGAGAGGACGTACCAGCGAGACAATCGACAGAAATAAGGCAGACCAGATTGGAATGCTTGCTACAGTGATGAACTGCATTTATGTGTCAGATATCTGCAGATACCTGGGAATGAAGACACAGATTTATACACCGTTTGTCTGTGGTGCATTTACAGATCTGTATTCCAAAGATGCAGTGGAGGAGAGCTTTGCACAGGGTAAGATCGTATTCTTTGCAGGCGGAACAGGACATCCGTATTTCTCCACAGATACAGCAACAGTTCTTCGCGCAGTGGAGATTGAGGCAGAGGCGATTCTTCTGGCAAAAGCAGTAGATGGAATTTATGACAGTGATCCTAAGACCAATCCCAATGCAGTGAAATATGATGAGATTTCCATTGAAGAAGTGGTAGCCAAAAAGCTGGCAGCTATGGATCTGACAGCCTCCATTATGTGTATGGAGCAGAAAATGCCAATGCTGGTATTTGCACTGGATGAGAAGGACAGTATTATTAATACAGTTCACGGCAAATTTACAGGTACAAAGGTAACTGTCTGATCCGAAAGGATGGGAATGCAGAGCAGTTAGACAATTTATAAAACAACAGGAGAAGGAGACAAACCTAATGGATGAAAGAATTCAGAAATATGAAGAAAAAATGAAAAAGACACTGACGAATCTTGAGAGCGAGCTGGCAACAATTCGTGCAGGAAGGGCAAATCCCCATATTCTCGATAAACTGACTGTAGATTATTATGGAGCACCTACACCTCTGCAGCAGGTGGCGAATGTGACAGTTCCGGAGGCACGTATGATTCAGATCCAGCCTTGGGAATCCAGCCTGATCAAAGGAATTGAAAAAGCAATTCTTGTATCTGATCTGGGACTGAATCCCAGTAACGATGGTAAAGTGATCCGTCTTGTTTTCCCAGAGCTTACAGAGGAACGCCGTAAGGAACTGGTAAAGGATGTTAAGAAGAAGGGTGAGGCTGCCAAGGTTGCAGTCCGCAATATCCGTCGTGATGCCAATGATGCATATAAGAAGCTTGCAAAACAGGATGTATCTGAGGATGAGATCAAGGAGCTGGAAGATAAGATCCAGAAGAGCACTGATAAATATATTAAAGAGGTTGATGCAGCGGTAGATGCCAAGAGCAAAGAAATCATGACTGTATAAAAAGTAAAGGGAGCTCCATTATGCGAGCTCTCTTTTAAGCTTGCAGATGGTGTCTGCGAGAGCAGCATGGTTTGTACACAGCATATAATGAACATAAGAAACGAGGAAAAAATATGAATGTACCGAATCATATAGCCATTATACTGGATGGTAACGGACGTTGGGCGAAAGCAAAAGGGATGCCCAGAAGCTATGGACATATGAAGGGCTGCGCTAATCTGGAAACAGTCTGTGATTATATGAAAGAGCTGGGAGTAAAATATGTTACAGTTTATGCGTTTTCAACAGAGAACTGGAAACGGTCCAAAGAAGAAGTGGATGGTCTGATGAAGCTGTTCCGCAGTTATCTCAAGAAATGCATTAAACTTGCTGATAAGAATAAAATGCGTGTTCGTGTAATTGGAGAAATTTCAGCATTTGATCAGGATATTCAGGACAGCATTGAAAAACTGGAGGAGTATTCACAAAAATATGATGAAATTTATTTCCAGATTGCATTGAACTACGGAAGCAGAGATGAGATTATCCGGGGAGTGCGAAAGCTTGCTCAGGATGCAGCTGATGGCAGGATAAATCCCCAGGAAATAGATGAAAAAGTATTCGGAAATTATCTTGATACAGCAGGAATTCCTGATCCTGACCTTATGATCCGCACCAGTGGGGAGCTTCGCCTTTCCAATTTTCTGTTATGGCAGATGGCATATACAGAGTTTTATTTTACAGATGTGGCATGGCCTGATTTTAATAAAGCAGAGCTGGTGAAGGCAATTGAAAAGTATAATCAGAGAGACAGAAGATACGGTGGAGTGAAGGAGGAAGCATAAATGTTTAAGACAAGACTCTTAAGTGGAATCCTGCTGGTGATCATTGCGCTTGCAACAATTATCAGTGGTGGATATATACTGTTTTTTACTTTGCTTGCAGTTTCTCTGATCGGTATGTCAGAATTGTACAAGGCAATGAATGTGCAGAATGAAAAGAATTATTTGCTGGCTGCGGCCGGATATGCAGGAGCAGTCTTGTATTATGCTGCTGTTTTGCTCGATTTTCAGAGATATGGTGTGCTGGCAATTATTTTTGGCCTGGTATTGATCATGTTTGTGTATGTGTTTACTTATCCGGAGTATGAGGCAAAGCAGGTTATGCCGACATTGTTTGGAATTGTTTATGTGGCAGTAATGCTGTCATTCATTTATCTGACCAGATGTCTGCCTGGAGGAAAATTCCATGTATGGCTGATCTTTTTGTGTTCCTGGGGGTGTGATACCTGCGCTTATTGTGTGGGAATGCTTATTGGAAAACATAAAATGGCACCTGTGCTCAGTCCGAAAAAATCTATAGAAGGAGCAGTGGGGGGTGTGGCAGGAGCTACACTTCTGGGTGTAGCCTATGCTGCGGCAACTCAGGGACCAATGGTTCAATATGCAGTTATCTGTGCAGTGGGAGCATTGATCTCCATGGTAGGAGACCTGGCAGCATCTGCAATTAAAAGAAACCAGGGAATTAAAGATTATGGAAAATTAATTCCCGGACATGGAGGAATACTGGATCGTTTTGACAGTGTGATTTTTACAGCTCCTGTAATTTACTTTTTGTCACTGATTATGATCACAGCATAGGATCATGAATATCCATTTGATAATATAGTTATAACAGAAGGGATCAAGATGAAAAAAATAGCAATTTTAGGTTCTACCGGTTCTATTGGAACTCAGACCCTGGATGTAGTCCGGGCGAATGATGATCTGGAGATTGTGGGACTTTCAGCAGGAAATAATATTGATAAACTGGAAGAGCAGATCCGTGAATTTCATCCCAGACTGGCAGCTGTCTGGAATGAAGATGCAGCCCGAGATCTGGCAGTAAGAGTACAGGATCTAGATGTGAAAATTGTAAGCAGTATGGATGGCTTGCTGGAACTGGCAAGAATGGAGGAAGCAGATATTCTGGTGACTGCTATTGTGGGAATGATCGGGATCAGACCGACTATGGAGGCAATCAGGGCAGGTAAGGATATTGCTTTGGCAAATAAGGAAACACTGGTGACTGCCGGACATCTGATCATGCCACTGGCCAGAAAAATGAATGTTCAGATCCTTCCGGTGGACAGTGAACACAGTGCTGTTTTTCAGGCAATTCACGGAGAGAAAAAGGAACAGATTCATAAACTTCTGATCACAGCATCCGGAGGTCCTTTCAGGGGAAGGAAAACAGCAGAACTGAGGAAGGTTACGCTGGAAGATACGCTGAAGCATCCAAACTGGGTGATGGGACAGAAAATCACGGTAGATTCTGCAACTTTGGTAAATAAAGGGCTTGAAGTGATGGAGGCCAGATGGCTTTTTGATGTGGACCTGGATCATATTCAGGTAGTGGTCCAGCCTCAAAGTATTATCCACTCTATGGTGGAATTTGAGGATGGAGCTGTAATAGCTCAGCTGGGAACACCGGATATGAGGCTGCCTATTCAGTATGCCCTGTGTTATCCGGATCGAAGATACCTGGCAGGGGACAGACTGGATTTCAGAACTCTGAAGCAGATTACTTTTGAAGAACCGGATATGGAGACATTTCAGGGACTTCCGATGGCAATAGAAGCTGCAAGGAAAGGCGGAAGTATGCCTACTGTGTTCAATGCTGCCAATGAGCTGGCAGTAAAGAAATTCCTGCAGAGAAAAATAGGATTTCTGGATATATATGATATTATCGGGCAGTCTATGGAGAGACATACCCTGGTGAAGGAGCCGGATCTGGATCAGATCTTGGAGATTGAGAAGGAAACCTATCAGTGGATCGAAAGCAGGTGGTAATTTGAAAATAATTATTGCAATTATTATATTTAGTGGTATTATTCTTTTTCATGAGTTAGGGCATTTTCTTCTGGCAAAGAAAAATGGAATCATTGTAACAGAATTTTCCCTGGGAATGGGTCCAAGACTTTTGAGTAGGGAATACAAAGGAACCAGATATTCTCTCAAGCTTTTGCCTATAGGTGGTTCCTGCGCAATGCTTGGGGAGGATACGGATGAAGAGGATGTATCTGGAACTTTTAATAATGCATCTGTGTGGGGCAGGATTGCAGTTGTGGCTGCAGGTCCGGTGTTTAATTTTATACTGGCATTTGTACTGTCTGTGATTATTGTGGGAGTAGTAGGCTATGAACCATCTACAGTCCTTTCTGTAAAGGAGGGATCCGCAGCAGAAGCGGCAGGATTGAAAAAGGGAGATGTGATTACCAGTTATCAGGGATACCATATTGATCTGGGGAAAGATCTTTATGTATATTCTTATATGAATGAATTAAAAGAAGGGGATACTGTAAATCTGACAGTAAAGCGTGATGGCGAAAAGAAGGAAATTTCCTATAAGGCTGACACGAATGTGAGATATCTGCTGGGATGCAATTTTACGGGAGATGACAGTGCGCCTATGACAGTGGAATCTGTAATGGCTGGAATGCCATTGGAGGAGGCTGGTGTACAGGCGGGAGATGTGATTACTTCTATTAATGGCGTAAGGATCAGTACCAGCCAGGAATATCAGGATTATATCAGGGAACATCCGCTGGATGGCAGTCCGGTGAAGATTACCTGGAAACATGAAGGGCTGGAATATGATGATACAATCACCCCGAAGGAATACAGAACAGCGGATTCAGGATTTTCTTATAATATATACTGTGAGAAGGCAAAGGGTCTGGATGTGATCCGTTACGGGGCAGTTGAGGTGAAATATATGATCCGTACCACCATTCTCAGCCTTAAGGAATTGTGCAGCGGAAAGTTTGGCCTGAAGGATCTGAGTGGGCCTGTAGGGGTGGCAGATGCAATTGGTACTACTTATGAGGAAAGCAGAAGTGAGGGAAGTGTGATGCTGTGGATGAACCTTTTAAATATGGCAGTTCTTCTCTCTGCCAATCTGGGTGTAATGAATCTGCTTCCTTTTCCGGCACTTGATGGTGGCAGGCTGGTATTTCTTGTCATTGAGGCAATCCGCAGAAAACCTGTCAACAGACGGATCGAGGGAACAATACATTTTGCCGGACTAATGCTTTTGATGGTACTGATGGTTGTGGTAATGTATAATGATATTGTAAGGATATTCTAAGCTGGATGCAAAGTGGATTAAAAATATCCGATGGAATCCGGCAAGGATTTTGTATCCTATGTAAGGAGAGGGAACAATGGTAAAAATGCAGCTTCATGAGAACTGGCAGTTGTGTAATGTGAAAGAGCAGGAATGGGTTCCTGCGCAGGTGCCGGGAGATATTTATATGGCTCTTCTTCAGGCTGGAAAAATGGAAGATCCATTTTGGGAAGATAACGAATATCAGGCGAAAGCACTGATGGAGGAAGATTACGAATATAAAACTGTATTTATATATGACGAAACAGAATTTGAAAACTGTCAGGAAGTAATCCTGAGGTTTGACGGAATTGATACGATTGGGGATATTTATCTGAATGAGTGCTGTCTGGGAAGAGTAGAAAGTATGCACAGAGTCTGGGAGTTTCCTGTGAAGGAGATTCTGGAAAAAGGAGAAAATACTCTTCGTGTCATTATCAGATCTCCTCTGAAATTTATGGCGGCATCTTACGAGAAATATAAAACACATGGAAACGAAGATACAGTGGAAGGATTTATGCATCTGCGCAAGGCACACTATATGTGCGGCTGGGACTGGGGTGCCTGCCTGCCGGATGGAGGTATTTTTCGTCCTGTAACGCTTCTGGGAGTAGAACATGCCAGACTGGACAGCGTGTATATCCGTCAGATTCATGAAGAGGGAAAGGTGCTGTTGATACCGGAAGTTGATGTGGAGACAATGGATGAGGCTGACGAAGATGGTTGTGAAAAAGCAGGAAAATCAGAGCAGAGTCAGTTATTGGAATATGAAATTACAGTTACGGAACCTGATGGAACAAAGACTACATGGGAAGGGTCTCCGGATGAAATTGAAATTGACCACCCGAAGCTCTGGTGGCCCAATGGATTAGGAGAACAGCCTTTATATCAGGTGGAAGTGAATCTGAAAGCAGGAAATCAGATTGTAGATACCTGGTGCAGAAAGATTGGTCTTCGAACCATGACCATGCATATAGAAAAGGATCAGTGGGGAGAAAGCTTTGCCCATGAAGTAAATGGATATCAGATATTTGCCATGGGTGCTGATTATATTCCGGAAGACAATTTACTTCAGCGAACATCCAGGGAACGTACCAGAGAATTGCTCCTTCAGTGTAAAAGAGCAAATTTCAATACTGTCCGTGTGTGGGGAGGCGGCTATTATCCGGAGGACTGGTTCTATGATATCTGTGATGAACTGGGACTGATGGTATGGCAGGATTTTATGTTTGCCTGCTCAATGTATGAGCTTACACCGGAATTTGAGGCTAACATCCGACAGGAATTTATTGATAATATCAAACGTCTCCGTCATCATGCATCCCTGTCATTATGGTGCGGAAACAATGAGATGGAGACATTTACACAGGAGGGAACCTGGGTAACAAAGCCGTCAGAGGTGAGAGACTATCTGTTTATGTATGAACGGATTATTCCTGAAATTTTACGGGAATATGATCCGGAAACTTTCTACTGGCCGGCTAGTCCGTCTTCAGGCGGATCCTTTGATAATCCCAATGATCCTAACCGCGGAGATGTACATTACTGGGAGGTATGGCATGGGAATAAGCCTTTTGCGGAATACAGGAAATATTTCTTCAGATATGCATCTGAGTTTGGATTTCAGGCTTTTCCTTCTGTAAAAACACTGGAAACCGTTACAGATGATCCAAGGGAATTGAATCCATTTTCCTATGTGATGGAAAAACATCAGAGAAATTATGGAGGAAATGGGAAAATTGCCAAATATATGCAGGCTGCATATCGCTATCCTGAGAATTTCAGCGATTTTGTTTATGCGTCCCAGCTTCTTCAGGCAGACGGAATCCGTTATGGAGTGGAGCATTACAGACGAAATCGTGGACGGTGTATGGGCGCTATTTACTGGCAGCTGAATGACTGTTGGCCGGTAATCTCCTGGTCATCTGTTGATTATTATGGCCGCTGGAAGGCATTACATTATTATGCAAAGCGTTTCTTTGCCCCTGTGATGCTTTCCTGTGAGGAACAGAGCTGGATGACAGTAGAGGCGGACATGAATCGTCAGCACTTTGAATTTGAAAAATCTATCCGTCTGAATGTGACAAATGAAACTCTCACAGACCGCAGGGTTCTTGTGAAATGGGCAGTGAGAAAGGCAGATGCCACAGTGCTTATGGAGGAGAAACAGTGGGTAGAGGTACCTGCCTTGTCTGCAGTATGGCTGGATAAGGTGGAACTTCCACAGATTGATTGTTTTAATGAATATGTAAGTTATGAGGCTTGGGAGGATGATCAGGTAATTTCTCAGGGAACTGTTATTTTCTCTTATCCGAAATATTTCCATTATCTGGATCCGAAACTGACAGTAAGGACAGAGGGAGATGAGATTATCGTGAGTGCTTCTGCCTATGCGAAGAGTGTGGAGATTCTTAATGATACAGAAGATTTAATTCTGGAGGATAATTATTTTGATATGAACGCCGGAGAGCGACGGATAAAGATTCTTCAGGGAAAACCGGAAGGACTTCGGGTACGGAGTGTGTATGATATCTAAGGAAAAGGAACAAGAACTTACAGCTGTGCTGGAACAGTTTTATAAAGAAGTAGAGATAAAGGCAAAAGAAACTGGGCATCCGGAATTTGCAGAACAGTTTAAGAGAAGCTATGGAGATACCCTGAAGAGAACAATGGCAGAGAATCCGGATGGAACTGTGCATGTGATCACAGGGGATATTCCGGCTATGTGGCTGAGGGATTCTACTGCGCAGGTAAGACCTTATCTTTATCTTGCGGCTAGAAGTACAAAACTGCAGGAACTGATCGGCGGAGTTGTACAGCGTCAGTTTTTTTACCTGCTGATGGATCCTTATGCAAATGCGTTTAATAATGAGCCCAGCGGTGCCTGTTGGGAAAAGGATTTTGATGATCAGAATCCTTGGGTATGGGAGCGGAAATTTGAAATAGATTCCCTTTGCTATCCCATTCAATTGGCCTGGCTTTTGTGGAAGAATACAGGATATACAGCACATTTGGATGAAAATTTCCGGAAAGGTGTCCAAAAGATTCTGGAAGTTTTTCATAGGGAACAAAATCATGAAGAACGGTCAGAATACAGGTTTGTGAGGAATGGAAGCTTTTATACAGATACTTTGTCCAGAGAGGGGAAGGGAGCCTTAACCCGTCCGGATATAGGGCTTATCTGGTCTGGCTTTCGTCCAAGTGATGATGCCTGCACTTATGGATATCTGATCCCTTCCAATATGTTTGCTGTGGTTGTGCTGGGATATCTCAGTGAACTGGCACAAGAAGTATTGAATGACAGAAAGCTTGCTGAAAGTGCACAGAATCTGAGGAAAGAAATACACAAAGCAATCGAAAAGTATGGACATACAAAAACAGAGGAATTTGGGGAAGTTTATGCTTATGAGACAGATGGATATGGAATGTATCATCTTATGGATGATGCTAATGTACCCAGTCTGTTATCTATAAAGTATCTGGGATATCCTACTGACAGGGAGCTTGCGGAGAATAGCCGGAATATGATTCTGAGCGAAGCAAATCCCTATTATTATAAGGGAAAAGCAGCGAGCGGAATAGGAAGTCCTCATACACCGGCAAATTATATCTGGCATATTGGGATGGCTATGGAAGGATTGACATCTGACAGGAGAACAGTAAAGGAGTCTGTCCTTGAAAAAATGATAGAAACTACCGGAAGTACCGGCCTGATGCATGAGGGATTTCATGCAGATGATCCATCCAGATATACCAGAGAATGGTTTTCCTGGGCAAATGCTATGTACTGTGAATTATTGCTGGATTATCTGGGATATAAGATCATAAGCTGATATTTGGGAAAAGAAAAAACTGTCATAAGCACATGTTATAGGGCTTATGACAGTTTTTTGATATTCTGAGAGAAAAAGCCTGAAAACGTTATTTCTCAATTTTTTCCATAGAATCCTTTGCATTCTGTAAAACAGTGTCAAATGCAATGGCAGCTTTGTTGTACTCTTCATCGCTTTCGATATTGGAAAGAACCGGGTCTCCGGATTCTGTGCGGGCAAAGGTATAGAGATATACTTCACCGTTTTGATTCTGACCGTTCTCATCTAAAGGAAGGAGGGCAATATATTCTTTGGCATCTACCGGGAAAATAGTAAGGATCGCACATTCTACCTCTGTATCATCGTCCAGGGTAAGAGTGATGGTGCGTCTGTCTTCGATATCCTGGCAGTTTCCTTCTGGGTTGCTGCAACCGCTGCAGGAAGCGCAGTCACTGGGGGAACATCCGCCGGTTGTAAATTCTTCTGTCATGGTTTTCATCCTCATTCTTTCTTTTATAAAAGTTCAGAACTGTGACTGTAATAGAAAACACAGTTTTGTTCCTTAATGGTATCCTGATGATTCAAGACTTTTACAGAAGTCTGAATATTAGTATTGTACCAGAAACGTAAGCTAAATGCAATTTTTTTATGGTTTGAGGAGAAATATCATCGCGGAATGATATAAGATGTGTTATAATGAACGGAAGAGAATGATTTGTTCAGAAATTTTGAGATATAGGAGTGGAAATTTATGAAATTTATTTCCTGGAATGTAAATGGAATTCGTGCCTGCATCGGCAAGGGCTTTGAAGAAAGCTTTCGCTTGCTGGATGCAGATATTTTCTGTCTGCAGGAGACCAAGTGTCAGCAAGGACAGGTAAAGCTTGATCTACCGGGATATTATCAATATTGGAATTATGCCAACAGACGGGGATATTCCGGTACAGCTATATTTACAAAAAAGGAGCCATTATCTGTAGCTTACGGACTGGGAATCGAGGAGCATGATAAAGAAGGCAGAGTGATTACTCTGGAGTTTGAGGATTTTTATTTTATTACGGTATATACCCCTAATTCCCAGAGTGAGCTGAGACGTCTGGAATATCGTATGCAGTGGGAAAAGGATTTTCTGGCATATCTTCTGAGACTTCAGGAGAAAAAGCCGGTGATCTGCTGTGGAGATATGAACGTGGCACATAAGGAAATCGACCTGAAAAATCCAAAAACCAATCATAAAAACGCAGGCTTTACAGATGAAGAGAGAGCATGTTTTGACAGAACGCTGGAAAGTGGATTTATTGATACTTTCCGCTATTTTTATCCGGATCAGGAGGGAATCTATTCCTGGTGGTCTTATCGGTTCAGGGCAAGAGAAAAGAATGCAGGATGGAGAATTGATTATTTTATCACCTCGCCGGCACTGAAGGACAGATTAGAAGATGCTAGGATCCATACAGAAATTATGGGTTCTGATCACTGTCCGGTAGAATTGAAAATTAAGGATTGAGATAGGTGTTGTATTAAAAACAGGGAGGACGTTGGAGAATGGCTGACAGCAGAAGATATAAGACAGAGAAGGGAATGCCTTTGCTGCCAGGGGTGAACAGACTGGAAAGAGGATATAATTTTACAGTGGAGGTTCCTGAAGGAAAGAATGCTTCTCTGGTCCTCTATAAAAAAAGGTCAAAGAAACCCTGTATGGAGATTCCGTTTACCAGTGAGAATAAGGCAGGGGAGGTATATTCTCTTTTTCTGCCGGATTTTTTGCCGGAGGGATATGAATATAATTTTTTATTGGACGGACAGGTTTATATAGATCCATGGACCTATGGGATTTCAGGAAGAGAACGTTTTGGGGCAGAGGCAGATCCTGATGCCCATAAAATACGCTGCACCTTCTGGAACCCGGGAGACTATGACTGGGAAGGGGATCAGTGCCTTAATATTCCTTATCATGAAATGATACTTTATAAGCTTCATGTGAGAGGCTATACCAAAGCCAACAGTCAGATTAAGGGGAAAAAAGGAACCTTTCAGGCATTGGAAGAAATGATTCCTTACTGGCAGGAACTGGGAATTAATGCAATAGAGCTGATGCCGGTATATGAGTTTATGGAGACTGTACCGGAAAAGTATTATGCCGGCAGTATGGTATCAGAGAAAAAAGTTAATAAAAAGGTGAATTATTGGGGATATACAGCAGGGTATTATATGGCACCAAAGCGTTCGTACAGTGCAACGAATGATCCCGCACAGGAGTTCAGGCATTTGATACAGGCAATGCATAAAGCCGGAATTGCCTGTATTTTGGAGATGTATTTTCCGGCAGGAATAAACCCGTTTCTGGCTCTTCGGGCATTGCAGTCCTGGAAACTGAATTTTCATGTGGATGGATTTCATGTGCTGGGAGATGGAGCACCGATACAGCTTTTGATGCAGGATGGTATTCTTAGTGACAGCAAGCTGATGTTCCACGGATTTGATGAACGGGATATCCGGGGAAAGAAGGAACCTGCCCAGAAATGTGTGGCTGAGTATAATCCCGGATTTCTTCAGGATATGCGCCGCTTCCTGAAAAGTGACGAGGAGATGGTAGAAGGAGCTGCCTGGCATGTAAGAAGAAATCCGGACAGATATGCAGTGATCAACTATATGGCCTGTCAGGATGGATTTACCCTGAATGATATGGTGACTTATAACTATCGTCATAATGAAGCTAACTATGAGAACAATCAGGATGGCAGCAGCTATAATTATTCCTGGAACTGTGGAGTAGAAGGTCCTACACGTAAGATGAATATCCGGCAGCTTAGAGAACAACAGCTTCGAAATGCTTTTCTTATGGTATTGCTCAGCCAGGGTGTTCCTATGATCTATGGAGGAGATGAGATCGGTAATTCCCAGAATGGAAATAATAATGCTTATTGTCAGGATAATTCCATAGGCTGGATCGACTGGAAGGGGCTTAAAAAGAATGAAAGTCTTCTGGAATTTGTAAAGGCGGTGATTGCTTTCCGAAAGGAACATCCTATTCTTCATACACCCGGAGAATTACGTGGAGTGGATTACCAGACCAGAGGCCTGCCGGATGTATCTGTACATGGGGAAAGGGCATGGTTTTTGAATTCAGAGAATACTTCCAGACTTCTGGGAATTATGTATTACGGTGCTTATGCCAGAAGGAAAGATGGGACTTATGATGATTCTATCTATATTGCATATAATTTCCATTGGGAAAACAGAAGTGTGGCACTTCCCAATCTGCCGGGAAAAGGCTGTTGGACAAAAGTAATTGATACAAGTATGCTAAAGACCAATGGATTTTGTTATGATGACGAGAAACATAGCAGGAAGCTAGAGATTGCACCCCGTACCATCGTAGTGCTTCTGGCAAAACAGGAGGAAAAGAAAAATGCACCCATGGCAGCACTTTAAGACAATCACCAGACATAAGCTTTTGGTGATGCGTTACTGTTTTCGTATCGGGCTTTATAAACAGGGACTGCTTCATGATCTGTCAAAATATGAGCCTGTGGAGTTTTTGGTTGGCTGTAAGTATTATCAGGGAGACAGAAGCCCCAATAATGCAGAGAGGGAAGCTACAGGCATTTCACGATCCTGGCTTCACCATAAGGGAAGAAACAAGCATCATTTTGAATATTGGGTAGATTACGTACCGGGAGATGAACATATTATCAACGGAGTTCCCATGCCCCGTAAATATGTTGCCGAGATGGTGATGGACAGAATCAGCGCTTCCCGGAATTATCTGGGGGATAAATATGACCATACACAGCCTTTGAGCTATTTCCTGAAAAGTAAAGAAAGACTTTGGTTTATCCATCCGGACACAAAGAGAGACCTGGAGGCTCTTTTGCGAATCCTTAACGATCATGGAGAAGAGGTTCTCCTTTCTTATATTAAGAATGTCTATTTGAAAAAAGGGAAAAAACATCGGAAGATAAAGTAAAAACAGTATAAAAAATGAGACAGGTGCAGTGTAGTTGCTGCATCTGTTTTTTGTAAAACGGCAAAAAGGTTATTTTATCCAATATAAAAATGTGTGATATAAAACATATTTGACATTCTGAAATGTAATGATAAACATAAATAAACAGAATCACTATTGATTTTTGGGGATTTGATATGTTAAAGTGTAGAAATGAAAAACAGGCAGAGACAGAAAAAGTAGAAGATGCCTGCGTAATAAGGAGGAGAAGAGAAGTGAGTGGTAATACTATGATCATATTGTTCGCATTTGTAGTCTATCTGTTACTTATGATAGTGATCGGTGTGGTTTATATGAAGAAAACAAATAACTCAGAGGATTATTTTCTGGGAGGCAGAGGGCTGAATGCCTGGGTGGCAGCTCTGTCTGCACAGGCATCTGATATGAGCGGATGGCTTCTGATGGGGCTTCCGGGTGCTATCTATTCACTGGGAACCGGACAGATCTGGATCGCAGTGGGACTTTTTATCGGAACTGTACTAAACTGGCTGTGTATATCCAGAAGGCTCCGCAGATATACCATAGCAGCCAATAATTCCATGACGATCCCTGCATTTTTTGAGAATCGTTTTCAGGATAAGAAGCGAATCCTGCTTCTGATCTCATCAATTGTAATTGTGATTTTTTTCCTAGTGTATACGGCATCCGCACTGGCAGCAGGTGGTAAACTGTTTAATACCGTATTTGGAATTGATTATCATATAGCACTGGCAATAGGAGCCGGAGTTATTCTCTGCTATACCTTTATGGGTGGATTTATGGCAGTCTGTGTAACTGATTTTGTACAGGGAACACTGATGCTGATAGGTCTTCTTGTTGTACCGCTGGTTGCTTATTTTATGCTTCCGGGAAATCTGACGGATCTGCTGAACCAGAGCGGGGCACCGGGAGGAGCAGCAGCTTTCCTTAATGCATTTGAGAACGGAGAACGTAATTATACTTTTATTGAGATTTTCTCACAGCTTGCATGGGGACTGGGATATTGTGGAATGCCCCATATTCTTACCCGTTTTATGGCTGTGAAGAGTGAAAAAGAGCTGAAAAAATCCAGTGTGATCGCTATTGTGTGGGATATTCTTTCTCTGTCTGCAGCATGCTTTATCGGTGTGATTGGACGTGCTTACCTGTTACCGGAAGTTCTGGGAACAGAGGGGGCATCTTCCTCTGAAAGTGTGTTTATAGAGATGATCGGGAAACTGTTTTCCAATGACCTTGCACTTCCGTTTATTGGAGGAATTTTCCTCTGTGGTATTTTGGCGGCGATTATGTCCACAGCGGATTCCCAGCTTCTGGTAACTGCATCAGCGGCATCTGAGGATCTGTATCATCAGTTTGTAAAGAAGGATGCAGATTCCAAAGAGATTTTAATGGTTGCCAGAATTACGGTTATTATTGTTTCTGTTCTTGCTTTTGTGATCGCATGGAATCCAAACAGCAGTATTATGGGATTGGTATCAAATGCCTGGGCAGGACTGGGAGCAGCCTTTGGCCCCGTCGTGGTAATGTCTCTGTTCTGGAGACGTACTAATCTGGCAGGAGCTGTGGCAGGAATTGTTTCCGGCGGTCTGACTGTTATTATCTGGGACTACATTCCATTTGTATCCGGACAGACCCTTGGTACCTATACGGGATTATATTCTCTGGCAGTGGGATTTGCAGTAAGTCTGGTAATGATCATTGTCTTCAGTCTTGCAACAAAAGCACCGTCTAAAGAGATCACAGATGTGTTTGATGAAGTGGCTTCTATGAAATAAAGGGCTATCCAATTTTAGAGGAATTTGTTATAATAGCAGTAGCGCGAGAAATTGTGCTGCTGCTTTTTTTACCGAATCAAACTGCGGAGTAGTTATTCGGTTATGAGCAAGTAGCGAAGCGGATGATTTTGTCCGCCTGAATTAAAAAATAAGAAGGTGTATAACATGAAAAAATATGATTATCTGATCGTAGGAGCGGGACTTTTCGGTGCAGTTTTTGCACATGAAGCTACCAAAAAGGGAAAAACCTGTCTGGTTATTGATAAGAGAGGACATATTGGGGGAAATATTTATACGGAAGAGGTAGAGGGAATTCAGGTGCACAGATATGGAGCACATATCTTCCACACTTCCAGAAAGGATGTATGGGAGTATATCAATCAGTTTGCTGAGTTTAATCATTTTGTAAATTCCCCGATTGCTGTTTATAAAGATGAATTATACAATCTTCCTTTTAACATGAATACATTTCATCAGCTGTGGGGGGTAAAGACTCCTGCACAGGCTAAGGCAAAGATCCAGGAGCAGATAGCCAGAATGCATATTACTCATCCTAAAAACCTGGAAGAGCAGGCACTGGCCCTGGTAGGACAGGATGTATATGAGAAGCTGATAGAGGGATATACACGGAAACAGTGGGGAAGAGAGTGCAAGGATCTGCCATCCTTTATTATTAAGAGACTTCCTCTTAGATATACCTATGACAATAATTATTTTAAGGATCCATATCAGGGTATCCCTAAGGGTGGTTACACCCGCATTATCAAAAAAATGCTTGAAGGTGTGCAGGTATGCCTGAATACTGACTTTTTTGCAAATAAAAAGGAACTGATGGATCAGGCCGAAAAGGTTCTTTTTACAGGTATGATCGATGAATTTTATGATTATTGTTATGGTGAACTGGAATACCGTTCCCTGCGTTTTGAGACAGAAACTCTGGAAATGGGTAATTATCAGGGAAATGCTGTGGTCAATTATACAGATTATGAGGTGCCTTATACAAGAATCATTGAGCATAAGCATTTTGAGTTTGGAACTCAGCCAAAGACAGTAATCACCAGAGAGTATCCCGCTGCCTGGAAAAAAGGCAGGGAGCCTTATTATCCGGTAAATGATCCCAAGAACAGTGAATTATTTGATAAATATGAGCGAAAAGCCCTGGAGGAGAAAAAAGTACTTTTCGGAGGCAGACTGGGTATGTACCGCTATATGGATATGGATCAGGTGATTGAGGAAGCTCTTGCAATGGCAGAAACTGAGCTTGCCTATGAGGAAGAATAAAAAGACTGAAAATAATATATAAGTGAAAACGAAAGGAACAAAGGTTTATGGAAGATACACAGCTGATTGCCCTTTATTATAAAGAACATGATCCTATGAAAAGAAAAATGTTTTTGGATCAGTCCATTGCATCAGGAGAGGATACAGAGGGAAATGCCATTAGAAAGGAACTTTGGGATATTCGCTACAGTGCTGTTTCTGAGACTGGAGATGGACGTGCTGACGGATATCTGGGACTGTGGATGTCTCTGGAATACAACAGGGATGCAGGCAGGAGATTCTTTGGCATGAAAAGTGCAAAAAAAGAAATCGGTAAACATCTGGAAAAATTGAAATTCAGAGAATTTCAGCAGGGAGATGCACTTCGTCAGGAGCTTTTGTACAAAGAATGCTGCCATATGGTGAAAACATACATGGAATTGTGTGAAAAGGATAAGAATTATAATACCATAATCTGCGGAATTGTTCCCATCGGAGAAAAAGGTGCCAAAAACAAATTGCAGATAGATATTTATGAGACTGCTGTACAGCTTCCTGTAAACCTTGATATGCAGGAAGAACTGGGGATTATTACCAGGGCAGCAAGGGAAGCTTATGAAAAGCATTTTCCGGGTGAAGGCGGACTGGACGCAAAAACAGGTAAATAAAGTTACTGTGAATAGAGGGGACAGTAATAAAAAATAACTTGGAGGCAGAAATGAACAAAGAGAATTTGACAGCATATGAAGTGATAATGGAGGAAAATCTTACAGATATTCATTCCAGGGGATGGCTGCTTCGCCATAAAAAAACCGGCGCAAGAGTTATGCTGATCGAGAATGATGATGAGAATAAAGTATTTAATATCGCATTCCGCACACCGCCTAAGGACAGCACAGGTGTGGCACATATCCTGGAGCACAGTGTGCTTTGCGGATCCAGGGAGTTTCCATTAAAGGATCCTTTTGTGGAACTGGTAAAGGGTTCTCTGAACACATTCCTGAATGCCATGACTTATCCGGATAAAACCTGCTATCCTGTAGCAAGCTGTAATGATCAGGATTTCCAGAATCTGATGCATGTTTATCTGGATGCGGTCTTCTATCCGAATATTTATAAGAGAGAAGAGATTTTCCGTCAGGAAGGCTGGAACTATCATCTGGAACAGCCGGAAGGACCTCTGAAATATAATGGTGTTGTATACAATGAGATGAAGGGGGCATTTTCTTCTCCGGATGAGGTTCTGGAGCGTGAGATCATGAACCACCTTTTTCCTGATACCACTTATGGCTGTGAATCAGGCGGTGATCCGAAAAATATTCCGGATCTTACCTATGAGAACTTCCTGAATTTCCACAAAACTTATTATCATCCGTCCAACAGCTATATTTATCTTTATGGAAATATGGATATGGAGGAGAAGCTTAACTTCCTTGATGAGCATTATCTGTCTCATTTTGAATACCTGGATGTGGATTCTGTGATCCGGGAGCAGAGGGCATTTGACGAATGCAGGGATGTGACGCTGGAGTATCCCATCGCAGAGAATGAGGGAGAAGAGGATAATACCTATCTTTCTTATAATATGATCGCCGGAAATGCCGGGGATAGCCAGATGGCAATGGCATTTGAAGTCCTTGACTATGCTCTTTTAAGTGCACCGGGAGCACCGCTGAAACAGGCGCTTCTGGATGCAAAGCTGGGAAAGGATGTCTATGGCTCTTATGATGACGGAATTCTCCAGCCATATTTTACAGTGATTGCAAAAGGCTCCAATCCTGACAGAAAAGAAGAGTTCGTATCTGTGATCAGACAGGTGCTTGGAGATATTGTTAAGAATGGAATTGATAAAAAAGCAGTGGAAGCAGGAATCAATTACTTTGAATTCCGCTATCGTGAGGCAGACTTCTCCTCTTATCCAAAGGGGCTGATGTACAGCCTTGATATTCTGGGAGACTGGCTGTATGAGAGTAAAGCTCCTTTTGCACAGGTGCAGATGCTTAAGGTATTTGAGAACCTGAAAAAAGCAGTAAATGAGGGATATTTTGAAGCACTGATCCGCAGATATCTTCTTGAGAATCCTCATGGCTGTATTCTTACTCTTGTGCCGAAGAAGGGACTGGCAGCTCAGCGTGAGAAAGAACTGGAAGAGAAACTGGAAGCATACAGAAGCAGTCTTTCTGAAGAAGAACTGAATACAATGGTCGAGAAGACCAAAGCACTGGAAGCATATCAGGAATCTGATGAGGATCCGGAAGCACTGGAATGTATTCCTATGTTAAAGAGAAGTGATATTAAGAAAGAGGCCGGAAATTTTGTAAATGAAGAATTATCTGTAGATGACAGCCTGTTCCTTTATCATGAGGTATGCACAAATGGTATCGGATATGTAGATCTGATGTTTAAGACTGACAGCATTGCACCGGAACAGATTCCTTATCTGGGACTGTTGAAATCTGTGCTTGGATATGTGGATACAAAGGATCACACATATGGAGAACTGTTTAATGAAATCAATGCCAATACAGGTGGCATCAATTGTGGAGTAGAGGTTTTTGACAGAGCTGATTCAACAGAAGAGTTTCAGGCTATGTTCTCTGTAAGGGGTAAGGCGCTCTATACAAAACTGGATTTCCTTTTCAAAATGATCCAGGAAATCCTGAACAGTTCAAAACTGGAAGATACCAAACGTCTCTATGAGATCATTGCGTCTGTGAAATCCCGTGCTCAGGTAAATCTGACCGGTGCAGGACATTCCACTGCTGTGCTGAGAGCAACAGCATATTCTTCACCTATGGCTGCATTCCAGGATGAGATGGCAGGAATCGGATATTATCAGTTTATCGAGAAGTTGGAGAAAGATTTTGACCAGAGAAAAGAAGAAACAGTAGAAGAACTTCGCAGACTGATGAAGGAGATCCTTCGTCCTGAGAACTTTATGATCAGCTATACAGGAGAGAAGGAATCACTGGAAACTGTTAAGAAGCTGGCATTATCTGTAAAAGAGGGACTTTGCACAGAACCTGTGGAGAGATCACAGAACAAACTGACCTGTACAAAGAAAAACGAAGGCTTTAAGACCTCAGGACAGGTCCAGTATGTGGCCCAGACCGGTAACTTTAAGAAAAAAGGTCTGGAATATACAGGTGCACTGGAAATTCTGAAAGTTATTTTAAGTTATGACTATCTGTGGATCAATCTGCGTGTAAAAGGCGGCGCATATGGCTGTATGAGCGGATTTAAGAGAAATGGAGAAAGCTATCTGGTGTCCTATCGTGATCCTCATCTGAAACGTACGCTGGATGTATATAAGGGAATTCCGGAGTATATCCGAGGCTTCCAGGCGGATGAAAGAGAGATGACAAAATATATCATCGGTACTATCAGTGGCAAGGATGTGCCAAAAACACCTCAGATGAAGGGTTCTGTTTCAAAGACAGCCTATTTCTGCGGTGTGACAGAAGAGATGATCCAGAAAGAGAGAGATCAGATCCTGAATGCATCTGTGGAGGATATCCATGGGCTGGCTGAGATCATTGAGGCAGTTCTGGCAGCAGACCAGATCTGCGTTGTAGGAAGTGAGAGCAAGGTATCTGAGGCTTCTGATGTGCTGATGGAAGTGAAATCACTGATCAACTGCTGAGAGTAAACATGATATTATGTTGCAGATATAGATGAAAAGTAATAATTTATAAGGAAAAGAACAAAATGAACGAAAATTTTAAATCCGGATTTGTAGCGATCATCGGTCGTCCAAATGTAGGAAAGTCTACTCTGATGAACCATCTGATCGGTCAGAAGATCGCCATTACATCCAAGAAACCACAGACAACCAGAAACCGTATCCAGACAGTCTATACCTGTGATGAGGGACAGATCGTATTCCTTGATACTCCGGGTATCCATAAAGCAAAAAACAAGCTGGGAGAATATATGGTCCAGGTGGCAGAACGAACACTGAAGGAAGTGGATGCCATTATGTGGCTGGTGGAGCCAAGTACCTTTATCGGAGCAGGGGAGAGACATATAGCAGAACAGCTTCAGGGAATCGGAGTGCCTGTGATCCTGATCATCAATAAGATCGATACTGTATCCAAAGAGGAAATACTTCCTGCTATTGATACCTACCGTAAGGTATGCGATTTTGCAGAAATCATTCCATGTTCTGCACTGCGGGGACAGAATACCCAGGATATTATTGGCTGTATCCTAAAATATCTTCCATATGGACCAATGTTTTATGATGAGGATACGGTCACAGATCAGCCTCAGCGCCAGATCGTGGCTGAAGTCATCCGTGAGAAGGCTCTTCATGCTCTGGATGCAGAGATTCCCCACGGGATCGCAGTTGCCATTGATCAGATGAAAACACGTCCCGGAAAAAATCCAATCGTGGATATTGATGCGACTATCATCTGCGAGAGAGAGTCTCATAAGGGAATCATCATCGGCAAACAGGGTGCCATGCTGAAAAAGATTGGAAGCAATGCAAGATATGAGATTGAGCGAATGTTGGAATCAAAGGTTAATCTGAAGCTTTGGGTAAAGGTAAAAAAGGACTGGAGGGACAGTGATTTCCTTATCAAGAACTTCGGATATGACAAAAAAGAAATCTGAGAATATGTAAGGATAAATCAATGAGTGATCTGATAACTGTGCAGGGAGTGGTACTTTCAGCCATGCCTGTGGGAGAATATGATAAGCGGATTGTTCTTCTCACAAGAGAGAGAGGAAAAATTTCTGCTTTTGCAAAAGGCGCACGCCGCCCGAACAGCCCTTTTCTGGCAGCTGCAACGCCCTTTGTTTTTGGTATTTTTACTCTTTATGAGGGCAGGACAAGCTACAATCTGAATCAGGTATCTATCACTCATCATTTTGCAGAACTGGCAGAAAAACAGCCGGGTATCTATTATGGTTTCTATTTTCTGGAGCTGGCAGACTATTTTGGACAGGAAGGAACCGATGAGAAGGATGCCATGAATCTGCTGTATGTGACGGTGAAAGCTCTTTTGAATCCACATATTGAGGATCGACTGATTCGCTGTATTTTTGAATTGAGGATGATGGTTGTCCAGGGAATTGGTCCCTCTCTTTTTAACTGTACAGGCTGTGGAAAACAGCCAGGGGAGGAAGAGAAACTTTTCTTTTCTCAGGAGGCACATGGGATATTGTGCAAGGAATGTCTGAGACAGGTGAAAGATGGGGGAAGAATCTCTCAGTCAGCCCTTTATGTCATGCGGTATGCTGCAGTGGCAGACCTGGGAAAACTCTATACCTTCACTGTGAAGGAGGAAGTACTGGCGGAATTAGAGCGTTTCATACATAAATATATAGCGAAAAATACAGATAAAAAGTTCAAAAGCCTTGAAATTCTGGAAATAATGAGTTGAGAAACCTTGCAAAAGAAAAGAGATACAGCTATAATAGCGTTAGTCATATAAATAAAAGACGAGGAGAATAGTCATGGAAAAAACAATGGACAAAATCATTGCGCTGGCAAAGGCAAGAGGATTTGTTTACCCGGGTTCCGAAATCTATGGTGGTCTTGCAAACACATGGGATTACGGTAATCTTGGTGTAGAATTAAAGAATAACGTAAAACGTGCATGGTGGCAGAAATTTATTCAGGAATCCCCATACAATGTAGGTGTTGACTGTGCAATTCTGATGAACCCGCAGACATGGGTTGCATCCGGACATCTGGGAAGCTTCTCTGACCCGCTGATGGACTGTAAGGAATGTCATGAGCGTTTCCGCGCAGATAAGATCATCGAAGACTTCAGCCAGGAGAATGGCATTGAACTTGAGAGCTCTGTAGACGGATGGTCTCAGGAAGAGATGATGAACTTCATCAAAGATCACAATGTACCATGCCCTACATGCGGCAAACATAACTTTACAGATATCCGTCAGTTCAACCTGATGTTCAAGACATTCCAGGGTGTTACAGAGGATGCCAAGAATACAGTATACTTAAGACCTGAAACAGCACAGGGTATTTTCGTAAACTTCAAGAATGTTCAGAGAACATCACGTAAGAAAATCCCGTTTGGTATCGGTCAGATCGGTAAATCTTTCCGTAACGAGATCACACCGGGTAACTTCACATTCCGTACACGTGAGTTCGAGCAGATGGAGCTTGAATTCTTCTGTGAGCCGGATACAGACCTTGAGTGGTTTGCATACTGGAAGAACTTCTGCCTGAACTGGTTACATTCTCTTGGATTGAAGGATGAAGAAGTTCGTTATCGTGACCATGATGCAGAAGAGTTAAGCTTCTACAGCAAAGCTACTACTGACGTAGAGTTCCTGTTCCCATTCGGATGGGGCGAGCTTTGGGGAATCGCTGACAGAACAGACTATGACCTGACACAGCATCAGAACGTATCAGGACAGGATCTGACATACTTTGACGATGAGAAGAAACAGAAATACATTCCATATGTAATCGAGCCGTCACTTGGAGCTGACCGTGTGGTACTTGCATTCCTGTGCAGCGCATATGACGAAGAAGTTCTGGATGCAGAGAAGAATGATGTTCGTACAGTTCTTCATTTCCATCCGGCGCTTGCACCTGTTAAAATCGGTGTGCTTCCTCTTTCCAAGAAGCTTAATGAGGGCGCAGAGAAGATCTATCAGCAGTTAAGCAAGAAATATAACTGTGAATATGATGATCGTGGAAACATTGGTAAACGTTACAGAAGACAGGATGAGATCGGTACTCCGTTCTGTGTAACTTATGACTTTGAGTCCGAAAATGACGGAGCAGTTACAATCCGCGACCGTGATACTATGGAGCAGGTTCGTGTGAAGATTGATGAACTGGATGCATATTTTGCGGATAAATTTACATTTTAACTGAAAAAACAGCAAAGGAGCTGTATCGGATGGGAATCCGGGTACTCCTTTGCTGTTTTTTATTACAAAATACAGATTATAAAAATTCGTTACTGTTCACTCCGTTCTCAGCAACACGCTTCGCGATGCACAGAATTTATGCTAATCGCATAAATTCGCGCAGTATGTCTCGGGTTTTCTGTGACCTTCGCTCACAAAAAACACCTCGCGGGATATT
>OLNL01000821.1_pt1 | contig 32340 bp, 29 predicted proteins | sample 1672181 | NCBI WGS metagenome assembly OLNL01 (sample SAMEA3136656, study PRJEB25190) | human gut metagenome | biome: human gut; feature: human-associated habitat; material: faeces | place: Austria | collected 2013
TTGTATCCCCCGACGGAGTCCTTGCCCGGGCCGATATCCTCTCCCTCTGGCGTCCGCCTTTCTCTCCACCTTCCGGAACCCTAGCAGTTCCCCCGACAGCGTCCCTCCAGCCACAAAAAAAGCAGGAAGCTCCGCACACTCCCTGCAAACTCTCACACAACCAAAATCCCTACACCCCAGCAAAAAAATCCCCTACTTCATATTCGCAAACCTCTCCACAGCCTTAGTAAAATTCTCAATCGTCTTATCCGCATCCCCATGCTCAATACCATCTCTCACACAATGCTGGATATGCCCCTCAAGCACAACCTGTCCAACCTTATGCAAAGCCGACTTCGCCGCATTGATCTGAGATAAAATATCCTCACACGGAATATCCTCATCCACCATTCGATCAATTGCCTGAACCTGACCAACAATCTTCTTAAGTCTCCTGTGAATATTTTCCGAGTCCATACACTGCTTCATATTATTACCTCCAATATCAAAAGTCACAGTCAACAGACATCCGCGCATCCACACCACTGACTGTCCCTGTCACTTTTATATTAAAGACCCCGCAACACCTTGTCAAGTTTTTCACCACACCTCACCAAAAGCATCTGTACACCATCTCATTTCTCACAAATCATAATTCCTTTCCTCACCCGTTCCGTAAGACTGTCCCCACCCTTACGATACCATTCCTCCACAAAAGAATCAAAAAAACTCACCGGCTTTTTCCCCATAATAATCTGAATAAAAGCCTTCTTCTCCAATGAACGCAACGTCTGAGGAATCTCCCCGTCACCATCCCCAAGATACTTTTTCTCCGGAGCATGATAATTCGCATCCACCAGAAGCCCAACCGCTGAAATCCTGGACTTATACGCAGCCCAGTCCTCCACCGAAGGCACCTCTGCTCCAAGATACTCCCGACACGCATCAAAATAAGAAGCCTCAATCGCACTGAGATCCTCTCTCGTCTTTGCATCACCAGGACTGTAAAGCGCCTCCCGGATATGCCTCGTCACCATATAAGTAGCCTCATTATAATCCACATTGATCATCAGCGGACGCGCTGTAGGATCCACGTTCAGGGCAAAATAACTGTTCACCTCATCCGCATCCTCCGCTTCATACCTGGAATAATCAAACAGCACGCTCAGGATCTTCATCACGATCTCCGGATGTTCATATCCCTTACGTACAACCACATACTTACTGTCCCAGAACGTAGAATACACTTCCACCGTCCGTTTTGCATCTGCAGTCAGATAATACGGTTCCCAGTCAGTCTCTTTATTCTTCCTATACTCATCCATAAGCGGATTATTGGGAGTCCACCAGAGGCCAAAAAACGCCCCGCACTTTCCATTCACCACAAGATCCCGGATGTTATTCTGTGCACGCAGTGCAAAATCCGGATCCAGGATCCCCTGCTTATAAAGCTCCCTTAAATACCCCAGAGCCTCTTTTGTCTCCTCCGTCAGTGATCCATAGACAATTTCTCCATCTGCATTTTTGATCCACTGCTGGGGATACGCACCGAACATTTCAAACACAGAGTCCACCGAATAACTGGTACTGACCGTACCCACAAGACCCGGATCACAGACAAGGCCCACCGGATCTTCGCCCTCTTCTGCCCCCATCCGGTTCTCCTGAAACGCACGGATCACAGAAAGCGCCTCGTCCAGGGTCTTCGGCTCTTTCACTCCCAATTGTTCCATCCAGTCACGCCTCAGCCACAAAAGCTGCGATCCGTCATCAATCGCAGTCTCCGGAAGCGCAAACAGCTTCCCGTCAAATGTTCCAGATGCCAGAAGCTCTTTTCCATAACTTTCATACATCTCCTGTATCTTATCGGAAGCACAGCTTTTGTATACTTCCGTCAGATCTTCGATCAGATCATTTTCAACCAGTTCTTCCAGAGTCTCCCTGTCCGATACCAGAAAAATATCCGGAAGATTCCGGTCTTTGACCAGGATATTCAGAGCTTCGTCGTACCGCTCCTCGCTCTCCATAAAAATATTCTTATTCTGAACATTCAATGTCTTTTTCAGATACCGGGTATAAGCATTATCTTCATAAGTCTGCCCTTCCGGGAGATTGGAATTATTGGTTCCCTTCATCTGTCCCAGTGTATAGGTTACAAGCTCCGGATATTTCCCCAGAGGCGAAGTTTCCGCTATATCCCAATTCTCACGGTCTTTTACAGATGAAACATCTCCGTCTGTTTTTTTCGTTCCCCCGGTCCCAAAAGAACACCCCGCCAGAAGTGTCAAGATCAGTATCGCACTAAAAAACAGCAACGTTTTTCTCGGACTACGTCTCATCTTTTTTCACCTCTTTCGGAATCCTCATATCCACTCTTGTTCCCTGCCCTACTTTGCTCAGGATCCGGATGGCATAATCCTCTCCATATAAAATACACATACGGTCATTGACATTTTTAAGACCATAGCCTTTTGCCTGATAGGTGATCAGTTTCTCTGCCTGCTCCTGTTCCATGCCCATTCCGTTATCTTCCACACGGATCACCACATCGCCCGCTTCTTCAAAGAAAGAAAGCCTCAGGATCTTTTCTCCTTCTTCCTTCACGTCCAGCCCATGTTCCAGCGCATTCTCAACGATAGGCTGCAAGGCAAGCTTCGGAACCAGTTCCTGCTGCACAGACGGATCAACGCTCCACTCCACTTTAAAATCATTGTCGTGCATGATCAGCTGGATTTCCAGATACGCCTCGATATTCCGGATACAGTTTTCCACAGTCACCATATCCGCCCCTTTACTCAATGCAGTCCGATAAAACGTAGACAATGCCAGGGTCACACGGCTGATCTCCTTTTGTCGGCTTTTAATTGCCATCCAGTTTATAATAGAAAGAGAATTATAAAGAAAATGCGGATTGATCTGAGCAGTCAGGGCTTTCAGCTCAAATTCTTTCAAAGCAATCTTGTTTTCATAAACCTCTTCGATCAGACGATTGATCTCATCCATCATATGCCGGAAACTTCTTACCAGCTGTCCCACTTCATCTCTGGAATCACTGTAAACTGTAACTTCACGGCTTCCCTGATTCACCTGTTCCATATTTCTGGTAAGCTGCTCGATCTTTCTGGTGAACAATGTGGAAAACGTCATTCCCAGTACGATAATGATCACAACACAAAATCCGATCAGCGGAATCTCACTGATCAGCACTTTGGAAACCGAACTCTCGATCACTGCTGGCGGCTTGTAAAAATAATATGTCCACCTTGTCTCATGGCCGCTGCTGCTGACATAGGTATATTCTTCCCGCAGACGGTCCAGCATTTTTCCGGTTTCTTTCTGTGCGGAAATATCACTGGCTGCAAGGTTTTCTCCATGATAAACGATATTTTGGCGGTTATCTACCACAAGGCCGCCGGAATTCCGTTCAATAATATTGGCAAGAGGACGGAATACTTTTCCATAATCCAGCGTAATACAGAGAACAGCTTCCCGCGTCTTCCCATCGTAAATTTCCCGGACTGCTGCGATCTGGCGGTTGTCCCGGTCCACGATCCACTGAACTGTCACACTGTCATCCAGTTTGTCACTCCACCATTCCCCCTCTACTTCCGAGAGCGGAGCCAGGGTATATTCATGACGCACGGGAATGCTTTCCGCAAAAAGCTGAATCCCAAGAATCGCTTCGTGATAGGATTTTGGCACTGTAAGCAGCGGATCCACCACTTCCGTATACTGTTCATAGGCAGTATAACGGTCCATGTCTTTATTCTGGATCACCTCCTGGATCTCCGGGGAATAAGTAAGATAATTCAGAAGACTGGCATAAATCTCAATCTGCCCGTCAATATTTTCCCGGGTCTGTTCCAGAATGGAATACATATCTTCCATCTCATTCTTCCGGACAAGACTGCTCATACGGCTGTGGCTGTAAAGCGCAAGAACAGTCATCGGTACCAGAGAAACCACTACAAGAAGAATGGTCAGCTTGTACCGGTATTTCATATCGTTATACTTCTTCAGAAGCCTCTTCATCCTCATTGTTTCCTTTCCTGTAGGATTCCGGGCTGCTTCCGTAATATTCCCGGAAGCTCCGGCAGAAATACGAAGAATTGGCAAATCCTACCTTCTCGCTGACCATGGCTACCTTCATATTGGTAGTGCAGAGAAGTTCCTTGGCTTTTTCCATGCGGAACACACGGATAAAACGGTTCAGGTTCATTCCGGTTTCTTTTTTGAAAATAAAGCTGAGATAGCCCGAAGAAAGATATACTTTTTCCGCCAGGGTTTCCAGATTGAGATCTTCCGCATAGTGATTGTAGATATAATTTTTCACTGCTGCCACCTCATCTCTTGATTCGCTCATGGAACGCTCCAGAAACGCTTCGTACTGGCGGATATTTTTCTCCGTAACTTCAATGATCTCCTGAATGGTCGAACAGCCATACAGATGATCCACTTCCAGATCCAGCCTGTGCTCTCCCGCAAAACGGTTCTCCTGAAACAGTTCCCGTATTACATTGGAAAAAACAAATTTCACATACATGGCAGAAAACTGGGTGTTGGACTGATATTTGGATGCCAGGCTGTGAAAATGGCTCCACAGCTGTTTCACATCTTTTCTGGAAATATCTTCTGAAATTTTTTCCATCAGTCTGGAATCCTGTTCTTCCTCTCCGGTATTTTTTTCCTCTTCTTCCTCGCTGGTGTAAATATGGATGTCCGGATGATAAAATTTCTCTTCCATCTGCTGCTCCAGCTGTTCCATGATCCCCGGCAGTTCCCGGTATCCGTCAAAACGCCGGCTTACAGCCAGGTGAAAACGGGCAGGATGAAGGCGTTTCAGAAGACTGTAGACATTTTTTGCCACAAGGGTATAATCGCAGTACACATCTTTAAAAAGAAGCAGGGACTGACGGCCATTGAGATTCAGATAGAAAAAAGACCGGCGAAGTTCTGCCTGGATCTCAAGAGGCACCTCATCACTGGCAGAATCAAAAAAAGATTCATCAGATTCAATAAGGATTGCACAGTGCCACTGCTCCCAGATGGCAAAATCCACAATCCCTTCCGCTTCTTTCAGACGTTCCCGGTCACCAGAATAAAGATAACTCTGAAGAAAATACTGTTGAAGAAAACTTTTTTCTTTTATGGACTGCTGCTCTTTATTTTTCCGTGATGCGATCTCTTTCTGAATTTTCTGTATGGTGTCATGAAAGCGGTCCGGATCCACCGGTTTCAGCACGTAATCGGTCACACCATAACGGATCGCCTCCTGGGCAAAAGCAAAATCTCCATAACCGCTGAAAATGATAATTTCCAGATCCGGATATTCCTCCCTTGCTTTTTTTGAAAGCTCCAGACCATCCATATGGGGCATCTTGATATCTGTCAGCATCAGATCTACAGGATGCTTTCTCAATTCATTTAATGCCAGCTTGCCATTGGCTGCCTCATAAATTTCCCATTCACCTTCTTCCATGGACAGAAGAAATCGGATTCCCTCCCGTTCCAGTTTTTCGTCATCTACCACCAAAACTCTGTACATTCCCCACCTCGCCAAATATGGCCTGATCCACGTAAAAGCACGCAGATCAGGCCGTTTTTCTTTCATTTTAACATTATTCAACTGATTTGTCAGCCCTTAACAGCTCCTGCAACCACACCTTCAATGATATATTTCTGGCATGCAAGATAGAAGGCAATGATCGGAATGATAGAAAGGACAAGAACGCCCATCATAGCTCCCATATCAATGGTTCCGTAACCACCTTTCAGGTACTGGATGGCAATGGAAATAGTCTTGTATTTCTTGATATCAAGTACCAGATACGGAAGAAGATAATCGTTCCAGATCCACATGGTTTCCAGGATCGCAACCGTTACACAGGTCGGTTTCATAACCGGAAGAACTACTTTAAAAAATGTCTGGATCGGGGTACAGCCATCGATCATGGCAGCTTCCTCGATCTCGATCGGAATGGATTTTACAAAACCGCTGAACATAAATACCGCAAGTCCTGCTCCATATCCAAGATAAATGATGATCAGTCCCCACGGAGTATTCAGCTTCAGAATGTTTGCGATCTTGGAAAGAGTAAACATTACCATCTGGAATGGTACGACCATGGAAAACAGGCACAGCATGTACATGGTTTTTGTCAGCGTGTTGGTAACACGGTTGATATACCAGGCACACATGGAGGTACAGAGCAGAATTACCGCAACAGAAAATACTGTGATAAATAATGTCCATCCAAATGCCTGGAAAAATCCGGTTTTTGTGAGACCATTTACATAGTTTTCCAGACCTACGAACATTTTATCCGTTGGGATTGCAAAGGGATAACGGCTGATGTATGCTTTTTTCTTAAAAGAATTGATCAAAACCAGAAGGATCGGAAAAATATAAGCAACAGATACCACACTCAGGATCGCAGTCCACAGACCGCTGAATTTTACTTTTTTATTCATTACTGCTGTACCTCCTTACTTCTTGTGAGACGATTCTGGATCATGGCAATTGCTCCAACCAGGATAAAGAAGATCACGGCCTTCGCCTGTCCTACACCTTCCCATCCGGTACGTCCATAGAAGGTATTGTAAATATTCAGTGCAAGCATTTCTGACATATTGGAAGGCTCACCATTTGTAAGAGCAAGGTTCTGGTCAAAAAGCTTGAAGGAGTTGGTAAGTGTCAGGAAAGTACAGATGGTGATGGACGGCATGACCATAGGAATGATCACATTTTTCAGAAGCTGTCCTTTGTTTGCACCATCGATCTGTGCAGCCTCGATCAGCTCACCCGGGATATTCTGGATACCTGCAATGTAAATGATCATCATATATCCGATCTGCTGCCAGCACATCAGGATCACAAGGCCCCAGAATCCGTAAACAGAAGAATATGTAAGTGTTTTATTGATCTGAAGAAGCAGACCGTTTAACAGAAGCTGCCATACATAACCAAGGATGATACCACCGATCAGGTTTGGCATAAAAAATACGGTACGGAATATATTGGTTCCTTTGATCTTCTTGGTCAGAAGCAATGCAACTGCAAAACCGATCACATTGATCAGAACTACTGATACAACCGTAAATGCGGTGGTGTACCATAATGCATGTCCAAAGGTTCCATCCTCAGTAAAAATCTTCACATAGTTCTGTAATCCCACGAATTTTGCATCCGTTACTGTGGTAAATTTACAGAAGGAAAGATATACGCCCATGATAAAGGGAACGATAAATCCAATGGTAAATGCCAGCAGGGTAGGCAGGACAAAAACCGGAAAATACTTTTTCATCATCTTATTCTGCATGTTTTCTCTTCCTTTCTCCTGAGGATGCATCCTTCCCTACTTTACGCATCCTCCCTTCATTGAAAGAGGCAGGCGGAAACCGCCCACCCCTTCGTGATCACGTTTCAGTTATACCTTATCAGCCTTCATTTGCTGCTTTGTACTCTTTTGCCCATCCGTCAACAAATGCAGTTTTCACAGCATCCCACTCGCCGGTACCCTGTGCATACTCAAGCATTGCACTGCCGACCTGGTTTTTCCACTCTTCGGAAGGCATGGTTGTGAAATTCCATGAAACCGGAGTTTTACCAGCTTTTACATATTCATTGGCTGCTTTTACAAGCGGATTTGCAGACTCATAATTCTCATCAAATGTCTTGAATGGTGTTGTAAATCCCATTTCCTGGCTTATAGATTCTCTTCCTTCATCACTTGTGATAACCCAGCTGAGGAAATCAAGAGTTGCCTGGATATCCTTCTCATCTGCTTTTTTGTTTACGCACCAGTAGTTCTCACTACCTGTGCAAAGTCCCTGGTCCTCTTCACCATCAACACCAATGTAGATTGGAAGCATTCCCATATCCTCATCTGCTACTTCGTTATCTTTGATGTTATCATAAGCCCAGGTTCCATTCTGATAGAACACAGCCTCTCCAAGACCAAATTCAGCATTTGCATCATCGATAGTCTTGCTGGAAAGAAGGCTTGGCTCACAGGTAGAATCTGTGATATAAAGGTCAAACAGGTTCTTGAAGTTGTCAAGATAGGTTCCTTTGATTGCATCTGTGGATGTGATTCCGTCTTCTTTGTACTCATAATAGATTGGAAGGTTTGCAAGGTGTGTTTTGAAGCGCCAGTCACTGGAAGAATCAAAGCCTGCGGAAGTAAATGCACCGTCAACTCCAAGGTCATCTTTCTTAGCCTGGATATCATCTGCAACCTTCTTTAATGTCTCAAAATTGTTGATCTCATCTGCAGACTTGATCACAGCGCCATCCATCTCACAATATTTCTTAAGAAGCGCTTTGTTGTAAATAATTCCATATGTTTCAATTACATATGCGATACCGTCAACTGCACCGCTGTCATCCTTCAGTACAAAATCATCGCTTTCTACATTTTTGTAAACATCGCTGTCCTTCAGGTCATAGCAATAATCCTTCCAGGATGCAAGTCCAACCGGTCCGTTAACCTGGAACAGTGTCGGAACCTCATCCTTGGCCATCTCTGATTTCAGAGTAGACTCGTAAGTTCCGGAAGCAGCTGTAACAACGGTAACCGGTACACCAGTCTCATCGGTGTATTTCTTTGCCAGGTCTGACCACTGATCTGCCTGCTCCGGTTTAAAGTTCAGATAGTAAACAGAACCTTCACTGTCATCCCCCTTTGCCATAGCCGGAACTGCCGGGATCATGGTAGCTGCCATTAATGCTGCAAGACCAAATGCTGTTGCTTTTTTCATTCTCATAATCGTACCTCTCCTTTACCTTAAATGATATTCAACTTGTTCTGAAGATATGCTTAAAACGTCCCTTTTGCATATCTCTGACCGATAAGCTTCAAATCAGCTTCTCGATTAACTTGATGTTATTGTAAATCGAAGAGGTCATTTTCACTATATAAAAAAACCAAGAAACATGTTGATTTTTTTATATAGTGAAAATATTGACATTTTATCATGAAAAAAGAAGCCGGAACAGGCTTGCTCCCATTCCGGCTTCTTTCATATATTATTTTCGATTCATCATGCTTTATTGACAGATCCGAAAAGCTCCATTTTCTCTTTAACAGTAGCTTTGATTGCTTCTGCGCCAGGTGCAAGAAGCTTACGTGGGTCATATCCTTTACCCTGCAGGTCTTTACCCTCTTCAATGTATTTACGTGTAGCCTCTGCAAATGCAAGCTGGCACTCTGTATTAACATTGATCTTGGAAACACCAAGGCTGATTGCTTTCTTGATCATGTCTGCCGGGATACCTGTACCACCGTGAAGAACAAGCGGCATATCTCCTGTCAGCTGCTGAATAGCATCCAGAGTCTCAAAGCTTAAGCCTTTCCAGTTAGCCGGATATTTTCCGTGGATGTTACCGATACCAGCTGCAAGGAAGTTGATTCCAAGATCTGCAACCATCTTGCACTCCTTAGGATCAGCACACTCGCCCATACCAATAACACCGTCTTCCTCGCCGCCGATGGAACCAACCTCTGCCTCAAGAGACATGTTGTGCTCAGCAACGATCTTAACCAGCTCTTTAGTCTTAGCTACGTTCTCATCGATCGGATAATGAGATCCATCGAACATAATGGAAGAGAAACCAGCCTCAACACATTTCAGGCATCCTTCGTAGCTGCCGTGGTCAAGATGAAGAGCAACCGGAACAGTGATGTTCAGCTCCTCCATCATACCGTTAACCATACCTACAACAGTCTTATAACCTGTCATATATTTACCAGCACCCTCGGAAACACCAAGGATAACCGGAGAGTTGAGCTCCTGAGCTGTCTGAAGGATAGCTTTTGTCCACTCAAGGTTGTTGATGTTGAACTGACCAACTGCATAATGGCCTGCTTTTGCTTTTTTCAGCATTTCTGTTGCGTTTACTAACATGATAAAATCCTCCTAACCTGTATTAGGATACGGAAAAGAACCGTGTCCTTTATATCCAACCGTACTCATAATAGCAGATTTCTTTTGGTAAGTCCAGTGTTTTGCCAAAAATGCTGGTGTTGTGAGAATTTTATTTTTTTTGAGAAAAAGCTTGCAATTTTAAAAAATGTTATATATAATACACTTGTTGTTCACGGATGGATTCCCGAGTGGCCAAAGGGGGCAGACTGTAAATCTGTTGGCACCGCCTTCGAAGGTTCGAATCCTTCTCCATCCAGCGAATTTAGCTCTTATATCTTTGAGATGTAGGGGCTATTTTTTTGTGAAAAAGGAAACCGCAAAGGGACACAAGGCCGCGCCCCTCTGCACACCCCTGGGCCTTTTTTAAGGAGTTCTTGGTTGTGGAGGACGGGAGGGTGTTGACTTTTGTCTGTATGCTTCGGTGTTGGACGTGGGACGTTGTGCCGAACTGGTTGCTGTATTCTTCGGTGTTGCATGTGAGGCGTTATGCCGATACAGCCACGTTTTCACAATTCAGGACAGGACGCAAACGTCCGCTTCCGTCCCTTGCGGTTGGAGTTTCAGCCGGGGATGTGGCATCGGTTCGGGCTGCTGTGGAGGAGGTGTGATACTGCTTGGGCTGCGGGAATCGGCGTTATTGTGCCAGGGGCTGCTGTTTGAGCCGAAGGCGAGTTCAGCCCCTGGCACAATGATTTTAGCCGATTCACGGAGCCTTAGCAGTATCCGCCGACGGAGCCCTGCCCGAACCGATGTCACATCCCCGGCGTACGTTCGTTCCACCATCCCAGCGTACGCTCCTTCCACCCTGCGCACACTCCTTCCATGCACAGAAAAAGACGGCCACCCCAAACCGAGACAGCCGCCTTTCCCTCACACATCATACATAGGAAATCGAAACATCGAAAAATACTTATTTATTAACTCTGTTAACTGTATTACCAGCCAGAAAAGCCTTGATATTATCAACCGTAATATCCATAATTCTCTGTCTGGAAGCCTGCGCAGCCCAGGAAATATGCGGAGTGATGATGCAGTTCTTAGCCTTAAGAAGCGGGTTATCCCCTTTGATCGGCTCAGTAGAAACAACATCAAGACCAGCAGCATAAACCTTGCCACTGTTCAGAGCATCCGCAAGATCCTGCTCAACAACCAGCTGACCACGGCTGTTGTTGATAAGGATAACACCATCCTTCATCTTCGCGATATTCTCTTTATTGATCATACCCTCTGTCTCCGGGAAAAGCGGGCAGTGAAGGAAGATCACATCAGACTGTGCAAACAGCTCGTCAAGAGAAACATACTCAGCAAGCTTTGCGCCAGCCTCACTCTGATAAGCATCATAAGCAAGAACCTTCATATCCAGCGCATTCAGAAGCTTGGCAGTAGCCTGTCCAATTCTACCAAGGCCAATGATACCGGCAGTCTTTCCATAAAGCTCGATCATCGGATAATCCCAGTAGCACCAGTCTGCATTATTTTCCCATTTACCAGCCTTAACAGTCTCATCATGATGACCATAGTGAGAACAGATCTCAAGAAGAAGGCCAAGAGCATACTGACCAACGATCTGGGTTCCGTAGGTAGGCACATTTACAACCGGAATGTCTTTTTCTTTTGCATAGTTGTAATCCACTACATTATAGCCGGTAGCCAGAACAGCGATCAGCTTGATATTCGGGCATTTGTCAATTGTCTCTTTGGAGATCGGAGTTTTATTGATGATAACGATCTCAGCGTCTCCGATACGCTCAGCGATCAGCGGGGATTCCTCATAGGAAGTTCTGTCATAAACAGTAACCTCTCCAAGCTCTTTTAATGCGTCCCAGCTTAAATCTCCAGGGTTCTCTGTGTAGCCATCCAATACAACAATCTTCATATTCGTACTCACCTTTCTTAAAAAAATTTTGTGGTATGTATGATTAATCTGTAAAGCGGATATTCGCAATCCGCTTTCGCTACTTGCTCATGAATTCAGATTGATCAGCAATCTGAATTCAGTCTTTCATCCAGAGCATTCAGCTCATTCAGCTCACGGATATACAGATCCTGGGCAAGATCCAGACTCACCTCAATAAAACGGATCTTCTGTCCAGGCCGGGCCTGGGCAATCTTTGCAAAATCCACCGTGATCACAGTACCGATCTTCGGATAGCCGCCTGTACTCTGACGGTCAGCCAGCATAATGATCGGCTGTCCGTTTAACGGAATCTGAATTGAACCCATGGAAATACCATCTGTATTGATATTACCGTCGCCGGCATGCTCTACCGGCTCTCTCTCAATACGGCATCCCATACGGTCAAACTCATTGGTAATAGTACCGCTGTACCAGAAAAACTTGCGGACGCCCTCTTCTGTAAACTCATTCTCCTGGGGTCCCAGAACCACACGGAGAACCACCTCATCAGAAGGATAAATTTCCGCCGGAACCTGACGAAGTTCCATATTCGGAAGCTCTGTCCTTGGTGCGGTAAACTCGATGGTGTCACCTTTTTCCAGCTTTCTTCCCTCAACACCACCAATGTGGTTACGAAGAAGTGTGGACTTGCTTCCCATCACAAGGGGAATATCCAGACCGCCTGCAAAAGCGATATATCCACGACTGCCGTTTCTGGCACCTGCAAACATCAGCTTCTGGCCTTTTTTTACAAGAACTGCCTTATACATCGGGAAAGGCTGTCCGTCCAGCATCGGTGTCAGATCTCCACCTGTCACCGCTATGATATTATCACTGGTAAAAGTAAGGGTTGGTCCGATAAAAGTCATCTCCAGAGCACCCTCTGTTTTTTTATTGCCTACCAGCAGATTGGCAATGTGGAAAGCACGCGGGTCCATGGCACCGGATGTGGAAACACCAAATGCCTGATTTCCGAATCTTCCCTCGTCCTGAACAGTGGTCAGGATCCCGCCGTTTTCAACTGTAATTCCCATATCATGACCTCCGTTCTCAATCCTGTGGCGTATAGGTTTTCACTTTATAGGTACCGTTTTCCACGTCTCTTCGGATCTGATCATACTCTGCTTTTGTGACAGGAACATGTTTTACCCAGTCACCGGCACGTACAAGGAACGGATCTTCCTTTGCAAAATTGCAGATATCAAGAGGTGTGCTTCCGATAATATTCCATCCACAAGGCTGCTCAAAAGGAATAAAATCAGACAGTGCCAGCTGAACTACGATGGATCTCGCCGGGATCTTCACTCGCGGAGAAGTTCTTCTCTTAAAGCTGAACGGCTCATCAAATCTGGCCATATACGGATGTCCCGGTGCAAAACCAAGCATATATACATAGTACTCATGCTGGGAATGCTTGCGGATGATCTCCTCCGTAGTGGTATTCTCAAGCTCTGCGCAATATTCCAGATCCGGTCCGGTCTCGCCGCCATAATAAACCGGGATCTCTTTTACTACCTTCTTCGTTGTTGTGGAAACTTCATGCATGTCCGCAATTCTCTTTTCCAGTTCTTCCACCAGTTTGGAATAACGGATCACCTCCGGGCGGTAATGTACGATCAGCGCACAGTAGGTAGGAACTGTTTCCACCATGCCTTCAATTGGAGATTCTTTTAATTTTTCATCCAGCGCACGTACCTTGGCATTTACCTCAAGACTGATCACGCTGCCGAATTCAACGGAAACTGCTCTGTCTCCTGCGATCAGGAACTTCACATCCATTCAGATATACCTCCGTTCTTTATTTGACAAAAAGGCCCGTCATACGTGGTGACAGACCTTCCTGCATGTATCTTTTATTCGGTTAGTCTACAAATTCAAATCCGACTTTTTTAAGAGCTTCATCAACCCATGGACGCGGCCACTCACCACGTGTCAGGATTCCCTCAAGCTGTTTTTCTTCGCCTGCATGATAGTTTCTTGCAATCTCAGCAAGCTCTGCTGTATGCTCATCTGGTTTGATTGCCAGAAGTCCATCAGAGTCTCCTACGATGATATCACCAGGATTGATCACGATTCCTGCGAAGGATACCGGGAAGTTCATCTCTCCCGGGCCGTTTTTGTATGGTCCGTTTGGTGTGATGCCTTTTGCATATACCGGGAAATCCATCTGGCTTAATGTGTAGCTGTCACGAACACATCCGTCGATGATGATTCCTGCGATTCCTCTGGATTTTGCATAATTGCTCATGATCTCACCACAAAGTGCTCTGCTCATGCTTCCCTTATTTGCAAGCACGATAACATCTCCTGGCTGAGCCATATCCAGAGCTTTGTGGAACAGAAGGTTATCTCCTGCCGGTGCGTTTACTGTAAATGCGGTTCCCAGAAGTCTTGCCTTCGGGTTCAGCGGATAAATGCTGGAATCTACAGCAGCGATTCTTCCACAGTTATCATCAATATTTGCAACCGGAATTCCACGGAATGCTTCTACTAATTCTTTTGACGGTCTTTCAAAGTTTCGTCTGATTCTACATCCTAATGACATATGAAAACCTCTCTTCTTTTGATTTTCTTTTTAAGTTGTATTTATCATATCATACAAGCTTACTATTGAATAACGAATAATTTCTCTGTATAATATAAATAATTTTTATATTGTTTTGAAATTCTCTTTATTTCCATAGATATACATAAGAAAAGGAGCTGATCATATGAATCTTGCTGAAATTGAAACATTTCTCACCATTGTTAACACAAAAAGCATCACGCGTACAGCGGATCTTCTTTTTCTTTCGCAGCCTACTGTCAGCCACCGGCTTACTTCCCTCGAAAATGAACTTGGTTTTCCCCTTGTGATCCGCCAGAAAGGCCATAAACAGGTGGAACTTACTGCCAAGGGAACTGATTTTATCATCCTTGCGGAACGCTGGATGTCTCTCTGGAAAGAAACCATGGAACTGCAGCGCAACCAGGATTCCCTGCTGCTTACCATCGGCTGTACAGACAGTCTGAATGTTGCTGTCTTCGCACCTCTGTATGACAGGATCTTAAATGAACAGACCAAGCTGGACCTGAACATTGAATCCCACCACTCATCAGAGCTCTACGGACTTCTTGGAGAACACAGCATTGATATCGGATTTGTCTACCACAAATTACATTACAAGAATATCATAACAGAGAAAATCTTTGAAGAAAAGCTTTATCTGATACAATCAGATCAGCCAGCCATTTCTGCTCCGGCAATACATACTGATGAGCTGGATCCATCCCTGGAGCTGTTTTTAAGCTGGGACGACAATTATCAGATATGGCATGACCGCTGGCTTTCCTCCGCATCCAGACCTCACATTGCAGCAGATACCATCACACTTTTGGACCGTCTCTGGAAAAAGCCGGGAAACTGGATGGTCGCACCACAGTCTGTGATCCTGGAGCTTTCTCATTACCGGCCTCTTTTTATCAGTGAGCTGAAAAACACGCCGCCAAACCGTGTTTGCTATAAAATCAAACATAAATATCCAAAATCCACCAGTAAACGAGCTGTGGAATTCTTCGAAAATGCACTGGAAGACTTCCTCGCAGAATCCACTCCTTCTTTCCCGATCGGTCAGGTATGGGAACGTCAGAAATAAAAAAACGGCAAGCATAAGCCTGTCACAGGAACATTCTCTGCTTTACCGTTTCTTCTTATATTATATACCAGGATGATTCATCCACCGCTTTTCGCCACAAAAAGCAACAACGGGCCTCGACTTGTTTCATCATATATCAAGAACCCTTTGTTTACAAGGATTTTCAGCATTTCCATACAAAACAATATTTCGTCTGATTGCGTCTATTTTCTTTTATTTGTCACAAAAATTGTCATAAAAGAGCCACGCCCAATAAAGGGAATGGCTCTGATTATTACATTACATTTTCAAGCTTTTTCATTTCATTCTGTACTCTTGCAGCATCTACGTGATTGTATATGTTCATTGTAATGCTTATGTCACTATGTCCCATGATCATTTGTAAAACTTTGATATCTATAGCTATCCTCTTAATTAACGCAAATTCCAGATGTGCGGAACCACCCTTTGCAATCGTTCGTACTTATTGTTTTTAAGGCCGCTTTTACAGCCTCAGGTAGTTCAGCAGCAACACGGACTTTCCTCTTTCTGAGAAAGGATTTCATTTTTGACCACATTTTTTCAATAGGGTTCAAATCTGGACTGTATGGTGGCAAATATAGATAGGAGATCCCTGCCTTGTCTAAAAGTTCCGTCACTATTTTGGCATGATGAGAACGCATGTTATCCATGATTACAACATCGTCTTTCTCAAGGCTCGGTATCAATTGTTTTCCCATATATTCACGAAATCGCTGTGCAGTTGTTCCACCTTGGTACGTAGTATATACCAGACTGCCGTTAAGCCGGATGGATGACAAAACAGTTGTTCCGGCAGGCGTGTTGATCGGAGTAGCATCCATGGCACGTTTCCCATGTACTGCATGTGCATAGTGTCTTGTGAGGTTTGTATTAATACCGCTTTCATCGAGATATATTTGATGTTCTGCATTTGCACCAGATATAGTTTCTATCCATTGACTGCGTTTTCTCTGCACATCGGGGACGCTCCTGTTCTTTTGCATGCAAAGACTGTTTCTTATAAGTGTAACCTTGTTTTATCAGAAAACGCCTGACAGCTTCATCGCCTACAGGTAAATGAAGCGTTTCGACAATCTCCTTCATTGTGATATCCGGTTGTTCTTGCACAAGTTCCAGAATATCGTGGTGCTGTTTTTCTGTAAGAATTGTTTTCCGGCCTCTCAGCTGCGTTCTGGTCTCATAACTGCCAGTGCGTGCACGCTCTTCTATAAGGCGGTATACGGTGCTTTCATTTACTGAAAAATATTTTGCAATTTCCCTGGCATTATGAGTTTTATCCCAGGCCTCCAATACCAGTTTTCTAGCTTCATTGTGTAGCATACTATCGTCTCCTACACCATATTTTATCACCGCTGTAAAGGAGCTGCATTATTTAAGAGGTTTGCTATAGAAAGAATCGCTATAATAAGCTTCTGACAGGAGACTAAAGAAAATCTGTTCATGAGTTCTTCCCGTCAGCAATACCTGACCAGCGATTCTTGGAGCGATGTCAAGAGTAGCGTACGGTGAGATTAACTTTCTGATTTATGTGATTAAATTTTTGAAATTCGTGTCCAAAATATGTTGACTAGTGCAAACTCCCGTGAATTTGACCGCATTATACCCTATTTTAATGCAATTTGCAAATACCGACTGAAAATATTAAGAATTTATGTATTTCTTCCCTGCTCGCTTTATGTTATAATAATAAAAGTGTGTCTAATACATTTTAGAGAGATCCGCTGCCCGGACAGTCTTATGCAGCTGTACCCGCTGGATCAGAAGGAGTGAGTTATGATTAGAAAGAATTCTGCAGCCCGCACATTTTTATGCCTGTTGCTTGCTTTTGTTTTTGCCGCGTCCTGCCTCCCGCAGACGATTTTTGCCACAACCGATAAAAAAACAGTCACCACCTGGCCCGAAGGACCGGAAAACAATTCCGGCGCTGTCTGTTTACTCGATGCCGATACTGGGGCTGTTTTATACGATAAAAACATGGACGAGCAGCGCTATCCTGCCAGCATCACCAAAATTCTGACGGCTCTGCTGATCATTGAAAACAAGCAGATGACCGACACCGTTACCTTCGGCGAACATGCTGTCAGCGAATCCATTCCGGGAAATGCCCGCATCAACGTTCAGCTTGGCGAAACGATCACAGTGGAGGATGCTCTTCACGCGATTCTTCTTGCCTCGGCAAATGAGGTCTGCACACAGCTTGCCATCGACATTGCCGGAAGCGAGGAAGGTTTCGCCGCCATGATGAACGAACGCGCCGCTGCACTTGGTTGCACGAATACCCATTTTGTCAATGCAAACGGTCTGCCAGATCCGAACCACTACACCAGTGCACACGATATGGCACTCATTATGCAGGAGTGCATCAAAAACGAGACCTTCTGCCGCATCGAGTCCGATCTGACCTACACAATTCAGCCGACCAATATGACCTCGACACCGCGTGATCTTCAGAACCACCACGCATTGCTGTTCCAGGACGGTCAGTGGGGATACAAGGGTGCTTTCGCCGGAAAGACCGGTTATACCGATGAGGCACACAACACACTCGTTACCGCTGCCAAGCGAGGCAATATGACGCTGGTCTGCGTTGTTTTAACCTGTGATAACCTCGATTATATCAACGATACCCGTACCGTACTTGATTTCGGTTATGATAATTTTACACATTATACCCTGAAGAACGCAAAAAAGGAAAGTCTTTCCGGTGTGGTAACGCTTCCAAAGAATGCGAAAATTGAAACTGCAACCTACACCGATCCGGACGGCGCTTCCGTTGAGGAACCGTACACCCGCCAGTATTTTTTCGATGATCACTTCATCGGAACAGCCGAGGTTTCCGCTCCAGGTACTGTTTCCGACAGTTCTTCGGTTTCCTCCGATTCATCAGAAGAAACCGACAGCACAGATATTCCAACACCGGAAGAAACCAAGAAAATTTCTTTTCTCTCCACACTGCTCTATATTCTGCTTGGCCTGAACGGTGTCGCTTTTCTGATTCTGATCATTGTCGTGATCAACAACGCGAGAAAGAGACGGAAACGCAGAAACAGACGCCGCAATAACCGAAACAAACGGCACTGATCTTCTAATTTATAAGCAATCAGGACCTCCCGTCCAACGGGTGATCCTGATTCAAGAGTTCGACGGAAGTCGAACTTTCCTATAAGAAGTAAAGAATGGCATCGAAAACGCAACCGATTTCGATGCCATTTGGGTATAAAGCAGAGCTACCGCCAGAAATATTTGCTAGTGCGACAGCCCTTTTTGTTGCTTATTTATTTTCCAAGATACTGTTCTAAAATCTGTGGTTCGATTCTTTTCCAGTTTCTTTCCTTTACCGTCTCTTCTGCTCCCGTATCCAGTTTTTTCCTCAGTTCCGCATCTGTCAGAATACGCTCAATCGCCGCTTTTGCCTCCGCGAGATTTCCCTGCGGATAGAGAATACAGTTTTCCCCATCTTTCAGGTATTCCAGATTGCCACCGTTCGGCACAGCAACGACGTAGCCGCCGGACGCCATCATCTCAAGCGGCGGATAGGAAAAGCTCTCCAGCAGGCTTGTTTTCAGCAGGATATCACATGCCGCATAGACTTCCGGTGTTTTTTCATACGGAACCCGGTGTAAAAAGCGGTCCACGCGGTACCAGGATTTCGGATTTCCATTGTAGGACATGTACCAGATCTCGAATTTTTCCAGATCCAGCTGTTCCACGATACGGAAGCTCTCGTCCACGTTTTTATGCTCCGCGCTGCAGTCTCCCTCGATCAGAATCCGAATTTTTCCCTGCAGATCCCGCCCCCGTTTCGGATAGAAGGACGGATCGATGCCGTTCGGAAGATAGACTGCTTCGGTATGGTATTCCTCCCGCAGCCAGTTCTGACACCATTTGGAAATGGTTACGTACTCCATCGGGCTCCTCATCCGGTAAGTCGCCGAAGTTGCGATCCGGTACGGGCTTCCCGGCGGATAAAATCCAACTTCAAAATTCTGCACCAGATATTTTTTCTTTCGGATCTTACTGGACTGTTCGACGAACTCTGCGGTATTCCACATCGTCGCTACCGCAAGATCCAGCGTTCCCTGCAGTTTCTCTCGCTCGGCCGACAGCACCGGAAAATGGAAATCACCCTCATGATACCACTCCGCCTCCCCTTCCAGAGTAAAGAGGCTGACCTGCGCTCCTGCTTTTACCAGCATTTCCGCATGAAGAAGTGCAACGCGGATGCCTCCGCTGATCTCCATCGCTGGAAGCACAAAGGCACAGCGTAGATTCCAGTGGCGCTCCACCCACTCGCAAATCCCGGTGGCATGAAAGATTGTGACACACTCGCGGCTGCACCGGCCATATGCCCGTCCGGCAATGGCTTTTCGTGCCGGTTCGTCGTCGATCAGCCACTGCAGTTTTTCCAACCACTCCGCTTCGTCTCGGCAGAGTACGCCGTCTTCTCCATCCTGTACCATCTCAGCAAAAGCGCCGAGATTGCTGGCTGCTGTCACGGTCTGCACCAGAGCCGCTTCCACCCATTTATTTTCCGATTTCGCACGGTTAAAAATCGTATCGGTAAGCGGAGCCAAGTTGATATCCACCGACGCAATCCGCTCCGGCAGTTTTTGGTAATCGACAAATCCCTCCATCTGGATCTGGGAAGCAAACAGTTTCAGCTCCACCGGGAGTTCCAGAATTCCCACGATGAGGAGTTCCAGGTTCGGATTTTTGCCAAGCAGCTGTTTCAGCACCGGAACGATCATCTCGATGTCGTCCAGATGCGTCGCACTGCCGCTGAAATAGCCAAGGCGTACTTTTTTCGCCGTTCCATCTGCTTCGTTCTTTTTCTGTTTTTCTTTTAACACCGCCTCGGACAGTAGCAGCATCTCATCTGACGCACAGTTGCGGTTGATCAGCACCTCCGGTACGTACTGCTTCAGTTCTTCTGCCAGCGCCGCTGTCGTCGTAACCGCCGCATCACAGAGGGAAAGCAGCTCGCCCATGTTTCGGACATTCTGATCGTATGCCTGCCGTTCTTCCGGCTGCATCCGGTCGAGAAACGGAATCTGATCGGTGTATTTCGTATCGATCACAAGATCATCCACATCGTACCACAGAGGCTTGTTCATCTGCTTTGCCATTGTGGCAAATTCCCGCAGGGTGTCCGTCATCGGGCAGCGGAAAATCACGAACGCGCCGTAGCAGCGTACCATCCAGGGCTTCAGCTCCTGAAAATAAACCGTATCACACGTATATCCGCCTGCCTCCAGCTGCTCCATCTGATGCACCACGCGGTACCGGTGTGGATGCGGCAGCTGTTCATTGCAGCCACTGATAAAGAGAATATCCCGGTAGACCCGGGATTTTTCTCTCTGAAACTCTTTTTCTTTTTTTGCCCGCGCAAGGTACCCTTTCGTACGCCCAGCCAGACCGCCGATTCCTTCTTCTGCAACAGCTTTTTTTAATTTTGCTGTCAGCACTGAAATTTTTTCCAAACGTTTCACCGCTTTCTTTCTCTGTTCCGCTTACCGCAATCCGTAGTAGTTCTGCAAGTACATCGGATAGATGATTCTCGCCCAAGTGAATGCCGCTAATGCCGCTGCCGCCACACAGACCAGAATACAGAACAATTTTTCATACTTCTGTAGTTTTTTCTCCCGTTTCAGGAACGCCTGCACACCCTTCGTCACGAAATACATCAGCGGAATCAGCATCGGCATGCTGTATCGTCCCTGCGGCTGAAAATCAGAGCTGTAGGAATAATATGCATTCAGATAGTTTGGAATCAGCAGTGCAAACACATTTGCCCAGGTAAACCATCCTGTTTTACTCCATTTTCTCTTTGTTTTACCAGCAATCGCCGTCTGTGTGCCATCGGCATTCCAGAAGAAAAAGTCTCTCTGGCAACAGTTCCGCATCAGAATGAGGCCGATGCCAAGACAGCAGAGGTATGGAACAATAATCATTTTGGAAAGATAAATCCTATTATAGCCAAAAGCACCGACAAAGCTGTACAGCACTGTCACAAGCCAGTCATGCTCCAGATAAACTGGTCTGTAGAAGATCATACATAGCATGGAGTCGCCTTTTTTCTGGAATGTTTTGCTGTTCGATGGCTTGTACTTAGCTCTCGCATACAGTTCCGCACACGCACTCGATGTCTCTCTTCCCAGAAAATCCCCGTGATAGAGAATTGCATTTCGAATAAACCACCACAAAGCAATGACACAGACGATCACAAGAATAAAAAGACCTTTCTGGATCATCTCTTTCCAACGCTCTTTTGGTGCCTTTTCCTGATCGGTCAGCATCGTTCCCACAAAGAAGAAAAATGTCGTCAGGATAAATCCATACGCATTGTAATACGACAGGAAACAAAGGCCCATTCCAATGGCAGACACTGCACAAGTTGTCCAGTTCCATCCTTCCTTATACGCCTTGACCCAGGAATAAAAAATAATAGCCGTTGAACACATGGCGAGCGCATCGCAGTTGACGTAAGAATACAGAATCACATTTCCCGGCAGAAAGACAACCAGTGCGGTAAACATCCATGCATACCGCCTCGGAAACAACAATTTTGCTGCCTTCAACACAACCCATGCCATCAACGCTCCAAGCAGTACATTAACAAACCGGGCGGAAAGCAGCAGCATCCATTCATTTGTTGTAAAAAGACTCATGCCTTTCATCAGAACGGCTGATGCCATGTAAGAAAGGATGGGATTAAACGCATAGGAGGTTCCCCAGTCCTCATTCCGGATCAGTGGATCATCTCCGCGCGGAAGACTTCCGTGTTCATAGATAAACTGTGCAATCTGATAGCGCATTGATTCATCCGCCGAAAAATTGTATCGCTGCGTACAGGACCATAAAAAGTAAAACAGGAATACACCGAACACAAACAGAATTTCTATTCTGTGTTCTCTGCTCACATCCTTACTGCAGTTTTTTCTCATCTTCCTCAATTCCCTTTAACATGCTTGCATAAACTTTTTCTGCTTCTTTGTACCAGGAGGTTCCCTTTACGAAATCCATTCCCTTTTTGCGGATTGTAGCCAGCTCATCCGGGTGGTTGAAGTAATATTCCATTCTGTCTGCGATCTGGATCGGATCATAGTCAACCAGAATGGAGTTTTCCTCATTTACCATCCAGCTGCTGTTTGCACCCTTGGAGCAGACAGCGACCGAGTTGCAGGCCATAACCTCGAACGGTACGAGGGAAAGGTTGGTATTCGAAATAACAAGGCACATATCACAGATCGCATAGGAATCTGCCAGCACCTGCGGTGTTACGATACCTAAATTTCTGTGTTTGAACGGAATCTCATAGCCGCTGACATCCCATCCCGCGAAAACAACCTCGATCTCTGGCATTCTGCGGCACAGCTCATTGAGTGCCAGCATACCGAGCTCGAAATCACGTCTCGGGGTAACCGGGCGCGCATAGAAAAAGACTCTCTTTTCGTTGTCCGGTTTTTCTTTCGGCTGATATACTTTGTCATCGTAGGAGAAATGGAAGCTGTCTGCCTGCATGCCGTACTCATTTCTCATGATGTCTCTTAACCAATCACCTGCAGTGATTCCGCGGAATCCCATCTTATAGGTGTTCTCAGCAAATTCATACTCGGAACCGTGTGCATAGAAATGCGGCTCGAAATCCTGTACGAAGTAAAACTTCGAAATCGTATTCTGGAATTTTCTTACGTAGTAAGCGGTGGTCCAGGAGGTTGCTACGGTTGCATGTGCAAATTTCATCTGGGATACATCGCAGTAAACTTCTACTTCCGGCACAAGAAGCGGGAAGTACTCTTTTAGGAATTTTCGGATGGACGCATTATCCTGAAAATTCGGGGACATGTAGAGATAAACTCTACTGTGGAAACCGAGGCGCTCCAGGTTGGAAATAAAACGGAAAATGGTGGTATGACCGCCGGAACCAGGTCCCATTTCCGGTACAACCCAATTCAGGATCTTTTTCTTGTCGTTTTTATGTTTCTCATACTCTTTTTGATTGAACGGGATCGGATCGTTGTCTACGACAAATCTGTAAAATCCGATGACGTTGTTCTTCGGCGGTACAGCCGGCTCATTGCCCTGTTTTGCGCGCTCAATCGTTTCTTTTAATCCATGATTCTTCAGATACCGTAACGCACGGTATGCTACATTTGGTTTTTTCACGTTTCTTTTTCCTTTCTTCTATGCATGTCTCTGATCGTACTGCTGCGAAATGTGACGATCCAGGAACTGTTGTTTCCGTTTGGAATACAGATGGTATTTTCCGCCGAGATAGCCGCCCACAAAGCGGTCAAAATTGCGAAACAGGGAATAAAATGCCCAGTGGATTTTCTCTTTTTTACTGAGCGGCTGCTGACGGATATACACACAGTCCCCTCTCACCTGCCGGTACAGCATGCCCGGAAGCTGCGTCCATTTCTGTGCAATCATATACTGATGAACTTCATATAATCCCTTCTGCTCATCATAATACCGTTTGAAATACGTTCTGAGTTTGAAATTGTGGGAATGATATACTGGCGCATACGGGCAGTATACTTTTTTGAATCCGAGTTCAATCATCTTTCTCGCCCAGATCTGATCCTCGGCAAAGTTGACATCCTCATACGGATATTTTTCAAAAATATCTCTTCGGATACAGGAGTTATTGTCGGAGAAAAACGCCAGATAATGACGATATCCTTCTTCTCTTTCGTAGCGTTCCGGATCATCAAGGTGGAAAATCGTATTAGTTTCTCCAAATCCTTTAAAATGGCCATCCAGATCACGCTTGTCAAGCAGATTGCAGTCCGGATACGGATAATGAATCCCGAATCCTCCCACGATTTCCGGGTCCATCTTCATGGCATCAATGAAATTCTGCAGCCAGGTATCGGTCGCTGGAAGCGCATCCTGCGTAATAAAGATGATATACGTTCCGTTTCCTTTGGAAGCACCATAGTTTCTCGTTTTTCCATGTCCAAATTCGGACGGCTCAATCTGAAACAAACGGCATGGATATTTGCGGATCACATCGAGCGTTCCGTCCTTTGACCCGGAATCCACGCAAATTACTTCATACTCATACTCTGTCTTCTGTTTGAAAACGGCATCCAGCACTTTTTCAAACAGATGCCCACCATTTTTGGTAGGAATGACAATGGATACATCCATAGTTATTTACTCCTTTTTATCACATGCTGCACTTTATCTGCCATACGCACAACCTTACGCTGGCGCATCCGCTCCAGCTCTTCCTCCAGAAACTGCTTCTGTTTTCTCGTTTCCTGGAGTTCTTCTTCCCTGTGTGCAAGTGCCGCTTTTTCTGCTTCGATTTCTGCCTGCAGCTGGCCTTTCCGATAAATCTCCCCGTTCAGTTCATCCCTCAGATCTTTATTCTGACGGATATATTGAATAAACTGGGACGTAACGCCATCGCCTTTGTAGTAAATCCGGTAATCAATCCGAATCTGTTCATAACCGGCATTCCGGAATTTCAGAACCGGCGTTCCAAGGAAATAATAGTCGTCGATAATCTCAAGCTCGGCGTTGTGCGAAAAAGCGATACGTTCCGTCTTTCCATCGCTGCATACGCCCGCGAGAGAACGGATTTTAATGACAGCCCCCTCTTGCATCAGCTGAAGGGAAAGCTCTCCGTCCGCGTCTGCCTTTTCAAGCATCATCACCTTCTGCTCATCCAAGCCGAAGCAGTCCTCATAATAGAGTTCTCTCTCCTCCGGTGCTGTTTCGGTGAGCACAACCGGGTACATCATTTTTTCTTTTTCCCAGATAGAAAGCGGATAATTGTGTCGGTGCAGTTTTCCATAGAACGTGGCGAGCGCATTTGGCTCACCCTTTCCGGCCGCGAATTCCTGGAAGCACTCTTCCATATGGTAGTATACCGGAATCTCTTCCATGGAAATACCGCCAATGGCATACAGTTCTTCCTGCTCTTCCTTCGTCAGTGCACTCGCCGCCTCCTGTAAAAAGACGCTCCGCGCATAGATAAATGCAATCGGTACGGCAAACGGGAATACCCACTCGTAGTCTGCCACCCAGACCTTTTCTCCATCCAGAAGAAGGTTGCCCGGAATCATGTCAATATTGGAAATCTCCGCTGCGGCAAGTCCTTCTTTCAATGCCGGATGGCCGAACACCTCACAGAACGCATCGGTTTCCACAAAGGATTTCTGCCCTTTTGCCGATGCAATGATCTGATACAGCAGTTCATAATCCTTTTTCAGCGATGCAAAATCTTTTTCTTTTCCATGACGGGAAATGCGCGTTTCCAGACTTTCCCCTTCTACAAAAGGAAATGCAAGCGCGCATTTTTCTTCATCCAGTTCGCATGGGCAGATCTGTACGCCCGCATAGGTGTACAGATGCTCCAGCTTTCTATAGTTTTCATACATATGCCGAATGTGGAGTTCTCCCTCTTTCTGCAGCGAAAGCTTCCACACACGCCGGATTCCATCCTCTTCTGTAATCCGGGTCATAATCTGAAATTCGTTCCGACGTTCTCTCGAAAATTTCGTATACAGAACTTTCCTCATACGTTTACTCCTTTTTCTCCACTTCAATCAGAAAGGAATTGGAAAAAACCGGAAACAGACCGGACTTCAGGATTCCGTCAAATGCTTTGCCTTCGTCAAAAAGTGTGATCCTGTCAGCATCAAAATTCCGCTGATTTTTTCTCAATTCACCCGGCTTCGGCAGATATTCATCCGAATAAATGACCGCCGGAAATTTGTAATCCGGATAGGGATAATAAAACTTAAACTTCGAAAAACCGTTTTCCTGCAGTATCTGCTCCAGCTCCGGTTTGCTGAATGTCTCGACAAAATCGATCCCCGGATATCCTTCAATTCCGACAAATTCCCGGCCCACATGGTCTTCCCTGCAGCCGGCAAAATACTTCAGTCCCAGACGGTTCTCAATCGCAATCAGGATTTTTCCGCCCGGTTTTAAGAGACGATTGATCTTTTCCAGATATTCCGGATACGGATTATCCTTTCCAATATAGCTTTTTGCATACTCCAGAACACCGATCAGTGTCACGTAATCGAAGCGTTCTTCCATTTTTTCTGCAACAACATTAAAATTTCCAACCATAATCTCCAGGTTGGACGCATCCTGATTTTTGTAGGCATTGATCGTACTGCGCCGCTTCGACAGATCGTTTGCCACTACCCGCTTTGCATTTCTGCAGAGCACGCCGGAAATGGCTCCGCAGCCGGCTCCGACTTCAAATACGGAAGCATCGTCTTTCCACTCATACCAGTCCAGAATATTTTCCCGTTCCGGAGAGAGATGATAAAAAATCGGCCAGCTTTTTTCTGTGAGGATTACCTTCTGGTAATCCTCTTTCGGCGTCGTCTTGACGATCTCCAGCAGCCGGTCCTCAATGCTGCCGTCGCTGTAAGCATCTTCGCCGTCATAATAATCCAGGTTCAAAAGAACATTTCCTATTGTTTCTTTCATATAACCCCCGTCGTTTATCCTCCGCATCCTACTCGTAGGTCACGGTAGAGTTCATATCAAAAAATCCTACGGTGTCTTTCATGGAGAAGACTTCCAGGAAGCAAGCATCGTACAGTCTGTGGTGGATCACCAGCTCTTCCAGATGGTAGCTGGTACATCCAAACGACATCAGATACTGTCCGCTCTGCAGCGGCATGATCTGGTCAAAGCATACCGTGACGGTCTTTCCTGCTTCCACCACGTCTTTTGTGTAATCCTCCAGCGCCGTATTCGTTCCTGTAATCTCCGTTCCCTTCCGGTCTTTAATCGAAAAGGCAAAAATCGGATGCTCCATCGTTTCATGGAACTTGATTTTCATCTTGATGCGGAATCTCTGGTTTTTATCCACAGAAGATGTAATCATACCTTTGTGGTCGATAATCGCAAAGTCCACGATCTCCGCAGCCTTGTCTCCATACTCTACCATCTGCGCATTCGCAATCAGGCGTTCTCTCCAGCGGCCTTTTTTCGGCTTTTCTGCCGATACGGCACCGGATGCATCTGCTTCGGTTCTCTCTTCGGTCTGTTCTGCACTCTCTTCGGTCTCTTCCTCTTCTTTTGTCTCGTCATCGTACTGGTTGGCAAGAATCTTCTTGTAGACATCGACTGCCTCGGACGACTTTCCGACCATCACCTGTTTTCCCTTGTTGATCAGAAGGCATCGTTCACAGTATTTGATAACACTTCCCATATCGTGGGAAACAAAGAGAATCGTTTTTCCTGCTTCTTTTAAATCATTGAATTTTCGGTAGCACTTCGACTGGAAGAAAATATCTCCGACACTTAAGGCCTCATCGACAATCAGAATATCCGGATCCACGTTGATCGCAACCGCGAAGGCAAGGCGGGCAAACATACCGCTCGAATATGTCTTCACCGGCTGATTAATGAAATCTCCGATCTCAGCAAACGAAATGATGTCGTCAAGTTTTGCCTTCATCTCCTCCTCGGTATAGCCAAGCATCGTTCCGTTCAGGAAGATGTTCTCAATACCGGTATACTCCATGTTAAAGCCGGCACCCAGCTCCAGAATAGCACTGACTCTTCCTTTTAATTCCACATTTCCGCTCGTTGGGTTTAAAACACCTGTGACGATCTTCAGCAGTGTGGATTTTCCGGAACCGTTCGTTCCGATAATGCCGACACACTCGCCCTTATGCACCTCAAGTGAGATATCCTCCAGCGCAAAATGATCGGTGTGATAGTTTTTATGTGTCAGCGAAAGCGATTCTTTCAGACGGTCCATCGGCTTTTCAAACAGCTTGTAGACCTTGCTGACATGGTTAATTGAAATTACGGTTTCTGTATTTTCTGTGCTCATTCCATCCTCCTATAATACATCTGAGAAATGAACCCGGAGGCGCTTGAACACTTTGGAGCTGATCAGTCCCGCCACAAGCACGAAAGCCCAGAAATAAAGGGTGTGCCATGGATGCTCGAAGAACCAGAGTCCATTCATAAAGCTATCACGATATCCCTGAACAACGTAATACAGAGGATTCAGCTTCAGAATATGGTCAAACCATCCCGGAATGTTCGGAATCGTTGTCTTATCCCACAGAATCGGGGTTGCCCACATTCCAACGTTCAGAATTACGTTAATAATCTGGCCGAAATCACGGAAAAACGGCATGATTGCACAGGTCAGATAGGAAAGCACGACAACCAGGCAGATCACTGCAAAGGTATAATAACCGATCTGGATAATCTGAACCGGCGGGAGTTTTCCCATCAATGCAAAAATTAAAATTGCAAATGCAATAAAGAACAAATGTACAAACAATGCTGAAATCACCTTCACAATTGGAAGCACACTGATCTTAAATACAACCTTCTTTACCAGGTAACTGTATTCCAGCAGACAATTTGACGCACTTGGCAGTGCATCAGAAAAGAAGAACCACGGAATAATACCGGAAACCAGCCAGCAGATATACGGATATCCAGTGGCAGCTGGCTGTACACGCAGTCCGAGCTGAAACACGACAAAATAAACAGCAACCGTCACCATCGGCTGAATGAATGCCCATACGATGCCAAAATACGCTCCGGCAAATTTGTTGCGGAAATCATTTTTCGACAGTTTCCAGATCAGCTTCCGGTTCTGATAAAGTTCTTTGAATACGTTCATAAATGTTTTTTACTCCTTATTTCTTTAAATCCTTAATTCCGCCCCATTTATGATCTTTTTCCGAAATAATCAGATCTTCTTTTGTCATTCCTTCCGGCATCGGCCACTCCACGCCGATCTCCGGATCGTCAAAGTACAGACCGCCCTCATCGTTTGGATGATAGAAATCGGTACATTTATAAGCAAACTCTGCATAATCAGAGAGTACGATAAATCCATGTGCAAAGTTCTTCGGAATAAAGAACTGTTTCTTATTTTCTGCGGAAAGCAGGACGCCGAACCATTTTCCGTAGGTTTTGGATCCCTCGCGAAGGTCAACCGCAACATCGAATACTTCTCCGTTTACCACGCGTACCAGTTTGTCCTGCGGGTAATTGATCTGGAAGTGAAGTCCACGCAGGACACCTTTTTTGGATGCAGACTGGTTATCCTGTACGAACTGGACATCAATGCCGGCTTCTTTAAAATCATTGTAATTGTATGTCTCCATAAAATATCCGCGCTCATCGCCGAATACGGTTGGGGTAATTACTTTTAATCCTTCAATTTCACAAGATTCTACTTTAATTTTTCCCATTTTTCTTTCCTTTCTCTTCTCCACAAAAATGTGAACAGATCTTTTTTTGACCTCTTTTGTGTCTACAATCTTTGCTATTATACCATTCTTTTCTGAGAAACTCAAGAACCCATTTTCACGCCCGCCCCGCCGCTTTTCATGTAAATTCCCGGATTTTCATTTTTCCACTCGTATTTTTTAAGAAAATACTATTTTTTTCGTAAAGTTTCTGTTATAATATCGTAAGTTCCCAGTTATATTTTATACCTAACGCTACCTGTTTGTTACCTATTATAAAACACTAAAGAAAACTGGAGGTTATTTACTGTGTCTCGCAAAAAAGTACAGCATGTTGGAAAGATACTTTTTTCCATTCTTTCCGTTCTGTTAGGATTCCTTGGGATCCTTCTTTTTACGTCTTCCCGCTGGATGCTCGCGACCTGGGCGCATCTTGATATGGAAGAACTTGTTTATCACTTAAAGGCACCCCTTGAGGGTACCAGCAAGGATGTGCTCTGGAGTTACGTCTGGTCCTGCGGCATGATCTCTTTTGCCGTTCTTGCTATTCTGATCGCGCTTTTTATTATCCTGCGCCATCGGAAGAAAGTGGAAATCATTCTCGGTTGCATCTGCATTGCCCTGGGAATCGCTCTTTCTTCCTATTCTCTTTATAATGTCTGGACGACGCTGGATATCGATACTTACCTGCACATTCAGAACAGCTACAGCACTTTGATCGAAGATAATTACGTCAATCCGTCCCAGACAACGATTACATTCCCGGAAAAGAAACGGAATCTGATCTATATTTATCTGGAATCAATGGAAAGCACCTATTCTGATAAAAAAGACGGCGGTGCTTACGACCACAATTTTATTCCCGCCCTGACTAATCTTGCCCTGGACAATATCAATTTTTCCAACTCCGACAAGCTGGGCGGCGCTTATCCGACAACCGGAACCACCTGGACCATGGGCGGTCTCTTTGCACAGACTTCCGGTCTTCCGCTGAAGCTTTCGATTCAAGGCAATGAGATGGCTTATCAGGACAGCTTTTTTCCGCAGCTTTCAACACTTGGCGACGTTCTCAATGAAGCCGGCTACAAACAGTACTTTATGATGGGTTCCGATGCCGCATTCGGCGGACGGAAGAATTACTTCACTTCGCACGGTGATTATGAAATTGACGATTACTACTGGGCGATCAGCGAGGGACTGATCCCGGAAGGCTACTACCAGTGGTGGGGCTATGAAGATGCCAAACTGTTTGAGTATGCAAAAGATAAACTGACGGAGATTTCCAAGAATGACGAACCGTTCAACTTCAGTATGCTGACTGTTGCCACCCACTTCGAGGACGGCTACAAATGTGACGAGTGTGATGAAAAGCAGTACGGAGATGACCACTACGGTATGGTGATTGACTGCTCCAGTTCACGTGTCAGTGAGTTTATAGACTGGATCAAGGAACAGCCTTTTTATGAAAACACGACTATAATTCTTTCCGGTGATCATCTGACCATGGACTCTGATTTTTGTGAAAACATCGATGAAGATTATCAACGTTCTACTTATAACGCTATTTTAAATTCACCCATTCTTCCGGTTCATGAAAAAAATCGGATTTTCACCACGATGGATATGTTCCCAACTACTCTCGCAAGCCTTGGAGCTGTCATTGACGGTGACCGTCTTGGACTTGGTACGAATCTTTTTTCAGACAAGCCTACACTTGCCGAAGAACTTGGCTTCGATGAACTGAATCGCCAGCTCTCTATGGGCTCCCGATTCTTCGATGAACTTGATGCTGATCTTACCCCCGTCTGGGTCGGCGATGGCGAATATCAGAAATTTTATATTAAGGAAGAAGATCGATTTGCCAATAACGAATGGGTAACTTACAATCCACATCAGCTCTGGGCTGACGGTAAGCAGTCTTATTTTATTGATAAGGACGGCCACGCGGTTTCCGGCTGGCAAAAGCTTGAGGATGGGAAATGGTATCATTTTTCCGAGTCGGATTACCATCTCATCGAGGGTCCTTGCGATACAAATCCTGAATTGGAAGAGGAAACACCCGACTCCACTTCGGTAAGTGACATTTCCTCCGCTTCTTCTTTTACAGAAAACGATTTGGATTCCACAGTCGAAAGTTCTTCTTCTGGAATAGATGAGGACGATTTCTCTGAAAATGAGGATAATTCCAAAACCATCAGACATCTAGGCTCTTCTGCGGAAGATGATCCTCACGACCTGTCTCCTATCGATTATCAATAAAAATTTGATAACGATTCAGATCTATGCAATATAAAATAAAATCCCGCAGAAAAAGTTTTCATTTCTTTTTCTGCGGGATTTTTATCTTGCAAAATATTTAAAGCAGTATACGCTTAACTATTGTCTTACGTACAAAAATATGTTTTTTCCCATTTTTTTCACCTGTGTAAGGATCCACTGGATCAGTAAGGCAACAAAAATCGCTGCTAATAAATACAGAATTTTTGTCTGTTCTACGTCCTTCGGCATATAATACCACCAAATATCACTTTTACATCTTGACCAGTCAAACTTCAAAAACAGCTTTGTGCCATTCGCAATTGTTCCGAAAGCAACTTTTACAAGTAAAAAAACCAAAAACTGCAAATTCCGGCTCATCTGACCACGCATTCCGCTAAGAGCTGATCAGTCTTTC
>OLNL01000822.1_pt1 | contig 32299 bp, 40 predicted proteins | sample 1672181 | NCBI WGS metagenome assembly OLNL01 (sample SAMEA3136656, study PRJEB25190) | human gut metagenome | biome: human gut; feature: human-associated habitat; material: faeces | place: Austria | collected 2013
GATTGTTTTACTTCTCTTATTTCAGACGAAATAGTTCTTCCACTTGTTTATTAAAGACTTGTGCTATTTTTAAAGCCATTTCCAACGAAGGGTTGTAGCGGTTATTTTCTAAGTGAACAATCGTTTCTCTCCGTATTCCTACTTGATCTGCTAAATCTTGTTGAGTCATCCCATAAGCTTCCCTTACTTCTTTCAAGTTAGTCTTTATTTTACTTTCTTTCGCCATATTTCATCCCCTTTTTTCAATGATAAAGTAAGTAATGGCAAATAATAAGAGTAAAAAAGCCACCAAAATATAAAGAAATCCAGCATTCAAAACGAAAACTTTACAGACGGCTATCAAGGTTGCAATTCCCAATAATATAAAGATTGCTATTGTAAACAAAATGGAAGAGGACTTTGCAATATTTCTATAAAATCGTTCATCAGGTTCTTCATTAATTCTCTTGAATAAGAAGTAAAACATTAATAACAATTGAACACTTAATCCAATTCCTAACATTATATTCTTAATCAAAGAACCAGGAGTTAGAAGCCAAACTCCAATTGTATAGATCGATGACGAGAGAAGTACAAGCACTGTATATAATTTTGCAGTAATCCCAAACATATTTTTCTCTTTCTTTTGATAGGTTGATTTTGAGAGGACCGATTGCATCGTACAAGCCAAATACGTAGGAAGCCAAGACATCGTCATAATAGCACCTTTTGCTAGAATCGGTAGGTGATTCCCCAGCAATAAAACTAAACATACAACAATAAGCACGCTAGCGATATAAAGGATTATCTTTAAGTTCTTTGACATTTTCATTTTCGTCACCTTCTTTCACCATGTTATAAATACATCACACCTCATCTGTTATAAATATATCACATTGTTATAAGAATTTCAAGATGAAGACAAAACTCTAGTAAGATTTTGAACAATTTTTCAGAAATCTATACAAAAAAGCACCCATGAGGTAAACTCTTGAGTGCTTTGAAACGTTGATATAATCGTATCGATTAACGTTTTGAGTGCAGTGGTTGCCATCCAATCAAACATCGCTTCGCTTGTTTTCTTGGGGCAACTATGCATAGCATATCTCTATGCGACTAAAGTCGCTAGAGCTATCCTAATTGTGTACCGTCAATTCTCATACAAAAAAACACCTTGCAAGTTGCAAAGTCTTTTCGTTTGTACTCTGCTGTCCAGTAACGAATTAACGTTTAGAGAACTGGCTAGCTTTACGAGCTTTCTTAAGACCTGGTTTTTATAACCGATGCTATTTAGCCATTATTTTTAGTCTTTTTCAAGATTTGTTGCTTAAAAAACCATAGATAACATTAACAATCATCAGTAGCGGGGCAATAGGAATGAGATTTGGAAAAAGATAACCAACTAATAATATGATCACTAGCTGCAATCCATATAATAGTGCCCACCGATAAGGTATCTTTTTTTCTTCAGCTGATAACAGTCTTTGACTCGTCTTGATTACCATTGCTGTCATGATTATCCAAGCTACATCCCAAAGGGCAAGAACGATGAGGTAAAACAGGAGAAAGGCAAAATTAGCGGAATGCTGTCCAATCCCTCGAGTCGCTAAGGGAACAAAACTAGCTGTTAAAAGCCAAAAACTATTGGCTCCAAATAAACGAAAGCTGACATGATCTACTAATTTGTAGAGTTCATGATAATATAGCCAGACTGCCATGATTTGCAAAAAACTAGTAATGTAGATAAAAAGCATGGGTAGCATGCTTCTAAGTCCTACTACGGTCAATTCCTCAGGTAACTGTAACTCCAAGGCCATAATTGTGACAATAATGGCCAATATAGCATCTGACAAGGCTTCTACCCTTTGTTTTTCCATTCTGCCCTCCTAATGACTGCTTTTTTCTAATGGCTGAGAGGGAGTCCCTAACGGCTGTGTTGAGGGCTCTATGCTGCAGCCATCAATCCCACAAACTAAACCTGTCTCTTCTGAATTGCTGTCTAGTAGTTGAAAAGGGGTATCTATCATTTTATTGTGCTCCTTCCTCTGCTTGAATTTGTTTTAATACCGCTAACATGTATTCATAAGGCTGAGCACCTGAAATGCCATACTTATTGTTCAGAACAAAGAAAGGTGCACCTTGAACTCCTGATTGATTGGCTTCTAAGATATCGCGTTTGACCTCGTCAGCAAACGCATCGCCAGCAAGAACCTGCGCTGCCTCTTCTTGTGGTAGAGCGAACTCACTGATAACAGCTAGTAACACAGAATGATCCGCAATATTGGCATGTTCTTCAAAGTAAAGATAGTACAAGGCCATAATGAAATTTTGATGATCTTTTTTATCTAAATACTTCTGCGACCATTTAATAAGACGGTGAGCTGAAAAGGTGTTGGTTGGGATAATCCCCGCCATATCAATATGAAGCCCTTCTTCATTTCCCATGTTTTCCATGTGCGCAAACTGAGCTTTAGCTTGCTCAGTGGTCATACCGTGACTGGCAGCAAACTCTGTAAGCATGGTTTCACTTGTTTCTAAAGGCGCATTGGGATTTAGCTGGTAAGCTTTCATTGTCAAATCTTCCGGGTTTAAACCAACAGCTGCCATAGCACGCTTCATCCGACTAGCACCAATGTAACAAAATGGACAGGCAATATCTGACCAGTAACTAATTTCCATATTTCTTCCTTTCTTTCCACTACCAAGAAGCTTTTTTCAACCCAGGAATGACACCTTGGTAAACTTGCTGGCGTAAACAAATCCGACAAAGTTTAAACTTGCGGTAAACCGAATGCGGGCGGCCGCATGCCAAACAGCGTGAGTATTCTTGAACCGGATAGGCCTTCTTTTTCCTTTGTATCAAAGCTTTTCTTGCCATTTAAACCTCTTTCTTATCAACCAATTGACCCTTTTTAAAGACTAATAAACTCGTCAGGGTAGGCTGAATGCCAAATAAAGAAATAAGACGGGGCACTTGAAAAATATCTGCTTGGTAAAGCACCAAATGCTCTCGTTCAGCCGTGTCTATGAGTTCTTTTTGTCCAAGAGACGATAAACTGCATTGATTTCCTGAAACAAGAAGAGCTAGATTTTGATGTTCGGCTAACAGTTCTTCTAATTCGATACTAGACGTGACTGATTTCATCATAGGTTATCAATATAGGCCAATGTATCTAGGGCAGCAATGGCACCGCTACCTGCTGCAGTAATGGCTTGTTGGTATTTTGGATCTTGCACGTCACCAGCTGCAAAAATACCTGCAACAGAGGTCTTTGCTGTTCCTGCCTGTGTTTGAATATAGCCTTTATCATCCAATGCTAATTTTCCATCAAGAAAATCGGTGTTTGGCTGATGACCAATGGCCACAAAGAGACCGTCAGCCTGAATGTGCTCAATATCACCTGTTTCATTATTACGAACATCCAAACCAGTCATTCCCATCAGATTAGATGTAACTTTGACAGGCGTGTAATTTAACATCCAATGAATTTTATCATTTGCCTGAGCCCGTTTGGCCATAATATCAGATGCGCGTAACTCATTGCGGCGGTGGATAACGGTCACTTTCGATGCAAAGCGTGTCAAATAGAGGGCTTCTTCCATAGCGACATCACCCCCGCCAACTACAAGGATTTCACGCTCTTTATAGAAGAAAGCATCACAGGTCGCACAAGCGCTGACACCTTTTCCGATGGCCTCTTCTTCGCCTTCAATCCCTAGGTATTTAGCGCTAGAGCCTGTTGCGATAATAACGGCCTTGGTATCAATGATTTCACCATTATCCAGATGTACCTCGAAAGGAGACGATTCGCCTTCAATTTTTTGAACAAATCCAAAGGTCATTTCGGTGCCAAACTGTTCTGCTTGGCGGCGCATTGTTTGGACTAATTCATTGCCATCAATCCCGTTTTCAAAACCTGGATAATTTTCTACGAGGGTTGTGGTGGTTAATTGACCACCCTCAGAATAGCCTGTGATCAATCGATTTTTCAAACCAGCTCGACTTAAATAAATGCCAGCTGTGTACCCTGCAGGTCCTGAACCTACAATAATTGCATCATACATAAATCACCTCATGATAACTGTGCTTGGATTTTTTCTATCAATGTTTGTTTAGGATGAACACCAACAAGAGCATCAACGGGTTTGCCATCTTTAAAAATCACCATTGTTGGGATAGAACGAATGCCAAAGAGATTGGCCAGATCTTGTGATTGGTCCACATCCACCTGAGCAATCGTTACTTTTCCGTCAAAGTCCTGTGAAAGTTCTTCCACTACCGGCTCCATCATCCGACAAGGTGGGCACCACTGCGCCCCAAAATCGATAAAACTTACCCCATTTTGGATAGATTTCGCAAATGTTTCGGTTGTTAGTTGTGTCGTCATAAAAAACTCCTATCTAAAATAAATCGCTTCTATTCAATCGTATAATTGAATAGTATAAGAATAAAAGAATGAATTTCAAAAAGGTTAACTTAGCCCTTCTAAAAATCCAATTTGTATCACTTAGTTTCTTTGAGATAGTAAATAAGAAGTATTTCAAAGATGTAATTCAACAAAATTGTTGAATAGGTTGTGTAAAAAAGAAATTCAACTTTTTTATTGAATAATTGAATTATAGCACACTAAATCTATTTTGCAATGATTTTGCTCACGAGTCTCCGGTTATAAGAAAAGACTAAGGAATACACCTTAGTCAAGTTCTGAACGAGAGGATGCACCCCACTTCCAATCAGCAAAACTGCGATTGAGACTATAGATACTGTAGCCTAAACTCTGTAAATCCTGTGCTGCTAGGTTAGCATAGCCACATTGGCGCCCGCGACAATAAACAATGATGGTCTTCTCTTTGGGAAGCTGAGCTTTTTTTTGATCAAACTCATCGATTGGTAAATTAAGAGCTTTTGGCAAGTGCCCTGCCTCATACTCCTCAACAGGCCTTAAATCAAGTAGGAGAGCATCTGTCTTAGCTGCTAATTCAATTGCATTAGCGAGCTCAATCTGAGGAACACCAGCTGCCTCATCATAGTCTGACTCAATCGCTCTGACTTCTGCTAACTGTTCTTCACCGACGGCAAATAACAGAAGGACTAACTGGACAACCTTTTCAGAAGCCAAGCTATAACGGATAAAATTACCATTTCGACTCGTCACCACCAAGTGACTTTCTTTTAAAACCTGAAGGTGGCGCGAAGTATTGGCAACAGAGAGACCCGTCGCATGCGCAATTCCCTCAACTGTCTTTGGTCCCTGTGATAATATATTTAAAATATCAAGACGCTTCTCACTTCCTAGCCCCTTTGTTAAGCGAGATAGTTCTTGGTAAATATTTTGTTTGTAATCAATCATTGTCTCTTGCATCAAATCAACTCCTTATCTATTCAATTCAATAGTATAATTCTTAAAAACAGTTGTCAACTATTCCATTCGAAAGATGTTGATACTCATTTGTGGCAAAAAAGCCGGCATTCGCCAAAAAATAAAAAGAATACTTATCCTTAACATTTACTAATATTAATAGGTAAATCATGTAAAAAGAGACCTATCTCTGAAAAAATGAAATTTTTAACGAGCCGCAGTTTCTTTTGTGACATACTATCTATGTGCGACCATAAATTGTATCAAAATAATTTACTTAGAGCCCTCAACTGCCAACAATTTTCTAATGATTAATTTGAACATTCACAAAAATATTCCACAACTACTTCTGTTGTCGCTATTATCTCAAAGCCTAAAACAAGAGACAAGAAGTAAACAGCATGCAAGACATACTACCTGAACAGTTTGTCTTTACTTATATAGACACTAGAGGAAACATCAACAAGCCTTTACATGCTGACTATCTAAACAATAAAATGAAAAGCATCAGAAAGCGACATAAAGAACTTGCACCTGCATCTCCTCATAAATTAAGACATACTGGGGCTACACTCGCAAAACAAGCTGGAGTTCCACTTGAAGTAATTTCTGAAGCCTTAACTCATAGTGACAAAGAAATTACAAAGACTTATGTTAATACTAGAGATGTAGTAAATCAAATTGTTGGTGAAATTGCATTTAGAAATCTTAAAAATTAGCTCAGGGAAACTATAGATTTTTTGATAAAAAAAGACATCCAAGAGATAACTCTTGAATGTCTTGAAACGTTGATATAATCGTATTGATTAACGTTTTGAGTGCAGTGGTTGCCATCCAATCAAACATCGCTTCGCTTGTTTTCTTGGGGCAACTATGCATAGCATATCTCTATGCGACTAAAGTCGCTAGAGCTATCCTAATTGTGTACCGTCAATTCTCATACAAAAAAACACCTTGCAAGTTGCAAAGTCTTTTCGTTTGTACTCTGCTGTCCAGTAACGAATTAACGTTTAGAGAACTGGCTAGCTTTACGAGCTTTCTTAAGACCTGGTTTGGAAAGTATGAGTTTCAGTTGGACTAAAAACAACGTCATATCAAGGTTTTTCAGAATGATATCTACTGATTAATTTCATAAAATATGAATCAATATTTTTTAAATAGGGGAATATACTACCCTCTTTTATACAATCACTTCCATTATCCCTTCAATCAGCTCCGTAAAACTTTTTGCCACATAGAGTGGGAGCAGTATAGTTGACATCTTTGAAGAATAAGCGTACAATCAAGGAAATGATTGAGCGCTCACTCAATACGTGAGGGGCAAAGGAGTTCATAAAATGGTTATTCAAGCAATACAATATAGTCGTTTCGGTAATGAAGAAGTGTTAGATTTAGTGAATATTAAATCTGATTCTTTAAAAGTGAATCAAGTCAGGGTAGAAGTTCATGCCGTTGGTTTAAATCCTATTGATTACAAGACTTTTGAGGGTGCAAAACCACTTAGATTTTTATCTTTTATGACGAAATTAAGGAATCCAAGTAGTTGGTTTGAGTCGAAATCATCTCTTTTCCCAAGAGGTGTTGGTAGGGATTTTGCTGGAGTCATCACAGAAATTGGTGAAGGAGTAAATACGTTTGCAGTAGGGGATAAGGTTTTTGGAACAATAATCAGTGACCCTGGATTGGGGACCAAAAGGGGTGCTTTGGCAACAGAAATTTGTGTCAATGAATCGGAAATTGTATTGAAACCAAAGACGATTGATATGAACCACGCAGCTACTATGGGAGTAGCCTCTCTAACTGTGGGTGGTGCTTTTAGAAAAATTGAGTTAAATTCTAACGATGTTGTAGTTATTTCAGCAGCGACAGGTGGTATTGGAAGTATTGCAGTACAGTATGCAGTTGCTAAAGGTGCAACGGTTATCGGAATTGCAAGTAAGAAGAATTCAGAATATCTGAAGTCCTTAGGTGCCATACCAGTAGCTTACGAAGAGAACATCCATAATGCTCTTCTATCAGCAACTCCAAAGCCGATTACAAAATTCTTGGATTGCTATGGAAGTGATTACGTTAAGTTAGCTTTTAGTCTAGGTTTGAAGGGGAGTGAGATCGGAACTCTAGTACCTTCTCCATATGTTATAATAAGAGGAGCTCAGTTCACGGGTCCGAGACATTCTACATATGATGATTTTAAGACTCTAGCGGAGATGGTCTCGGATGGGAAGGTTCAGCTAAATATTGATCAAGTGTATGACTTCTCTCTAAAGTCAGTTAGAGAAGCATATCGTAGTCTGAAACTGGGACACACTCGAGGTAAGAAAGTTGTAAAAGTAAGAGAGTAGCAAGGAGTTGCTAGTGATGGAAAGTTTAGAACAAAAATATGCCCATATACTAGAAAACAACAATTTGAGTTTAAAACAACGTCAAGTACTGTTATCAAGTCTAAAATTATTTTCAGAAATTGGTTTTGAAAACACAACAGCCAGTCTTATTGCTAAGGAAGCTGGGGTTTCAGAAGGGACGGTTTTTAGTTACTTTAAGACCAAGGAAGGCATCTTAGAAGCAATTTTATCGACTTTTCTTGAGCAAGTTATTCCAGATGTGATTGCTGATTTTTCTAAGAAGAAATTTACAGAAAACCAAGAGACCTTTTCAGTGTTTTTGAGAAGTATTGTTCGTGATAGACTAGTTTTTATTCGAGAGAATCAAATGCAAGTTAAAATTCTCTTGAGTCGTTCTTTTATTGATAATACTATTTCTAACCAGTTAGGTAATGTTATTGTTGACTCTATCATTAAGCCAATTAGTCCAATCCTGAATCAGTTTAAAGAAATGGGCCTCATTAGAAATTGGTCAAATGAAAGAATAGTTCGCTATATTTTAGCCTTGAGTCTTTCTTATGTTCTTCCAATGATGTTGAATGATAACAAGGATCTAGATATAGATGAGGCAGTAAAAGAAATAGTTGAATGCCTGTCTTTTGCATTAGTAGAAGTAAAATAAATCTTGATTTTAAGCTTACTATTTTAAATAGTGAGCTTTTTGAAGCCAACATAAAAATCCCCAATCATAATGATTGAGCAATAGAAGAAAATGGAGGTTCACAATGATAAAAGACGCTATCCTATCTGAAGATAGAAAATACCGTTATATACTTTCTCGTACATGGGATGATACTAAACCTACTGTTCTATTTATTGGATTAAATCCGTCTACGGCTGACGAAGAAACTGATGATTCTACAATTCGAAAGTGTATCAATTATGCTAAATGTTGGGGTTATGGAAAAATCCTAATGGCAAATCTTTTTGCTTTTAGAAGCACTGATCCAAACAAGCTTAAACACGAAGCAGATCCAGTTGGACCAGAAAATGATTCTTATATACTAAAATCTGCATCTGAAGCAGATTTAATTATTGCATGCTGGGGAAATCCAGGAGGACTTTTTAGTCGTGATAAAGAAGTTATTTCATTGGTCCCTAACTTACATTGCTTAAAGAGAAATAAAAATGGATCCCCTCATCATCCACTTTACTTATCCAAAGATATCAAACCTTCCTCATACAAAGGATAGTCCTTTAACTTTCCGAAAAATAACAATTTTTCCGAAAGTTTATTATTTGCTGTTATAATAGACATTTATTCATTTTTCCGTTATAACAGACACTGACATAGTCTTGTAATATTATTTTTGTATAATTAAAATTATAGAAGGAGGCAAAGATTATGAGAAAATTAATAGGCATACTACTACTTTCATTATCAATAATTACGTTAATTGCTTGCTCTAAAAACAACTACCAATCTTTAGATGGTGAGTATTATTGGATCTCAAGTGAAAGAAACGAGTTGGCGTTTACTATTAAAGGAGATAATGCTTCCATTGAGCATGGGGAAGCCGATAGCTTTACCATTAACAAACAAAAGAATACAATCAAATTAACTGGACAAAATACTGCAGGCCGAACAGAAGAATATTCATTTAAAGATGGTGTCTTTTCGGTTGATATTAGCGGAGTTAAACACGACTACTATCTTAAAGGTAGCGAAGCATATAAAAACGCCCTAAAACAATATGGATATAAATAACATCATTCACACCTATTTTACCGAATAGGTGTTTTTTTGTGCTAAATAGATTACTTCAAAAAACTTCTAAGCTTATTATTAACCAAATAGCTTATATTTCATGCAAATTAGCTCAATCAAAAATATTAGATTACATTTTATTATACAATGGTTTCATGAATAATTTAAAAGAAACAAATATTAGAAAAGCCATTTGGCATATTAGACGTCACCTAAACGAACTATTGAATTCACAAGATGAAAAATATAGAAAACATGAAATGTTTCATATAAGATCCAGTATTGATTGTTTAGAACGTGTAATGAACAACGAAAAACCCTATCCGCCAATGGATAGGGAAGAAGTGTTTTAAAACTCTGTTGCTATGAATTTAAGTTCGGATTCCACTATTTATAAAATCTAGCTTGATACGATTGGATTTCATGTTTTTTATAACAATCTTCAGAATACTTGTACTGGGCGTTTTTTTAAAATATTGAATAACGGAAATACAATGATAAAGATTATTTTTGATTATTTTAGAGAATCAACTAAGTCAATTGAAAAATTAAACTGGGAAATTTTAATTCCAATTATAAATTAGATAATCTCCTCCGCCACCCCAGTTAATATCGGAAGAAATACCTACAGAATCTCCTTTACAAACACTTTCCATCCTCTTGTTAGCATATTTAAAAGTATTTTCATCTATTTCAATTCCTATGTAGTTACGCCCTAATTTATGAGCAACTGCAGAGCTTGTCCCTGAACCAAGAAAACAATCTAGCACTAAATCATTTTCATTGGTGGCAATTTTCAAAATATTTGAAATCAGTTTTTCTGGTTTCGGAGTATCAAAAATATGTTCATCATAGATATCTAAATTGAGAAGCTCTTGTTTACCATCCTTTGTTGAACCTGCAAATTCGACATTCCATAAAGTTTCAGGTACAATACCAACTTTCGATTCAAATAGAAATTTCTTCTTCCTTGGTACATTATCACCATTCACACCAAACCATATATTATTTTTTTTAATCTCATCCATCATCCTATCCTCATTATAGATCCAACACCTACCTTGAGGTGGATGGTGAACTTTTCCTGATGGAGAAATTATTGGATAGAATTGTGAGTCCACAGCATGTCCAGCCTGAACTGACAAAGTTATGGATTGCCAATCCCCTCTTGGGTCATTATCAGGATTTTTATATCTTTTTAATAACTCTTTGGTAGGAGGAAGTAGATTCCTTTTTTTCTTAAACAATTTATCATTTTTTGAATACACTAAAATATACTCATGATTATTCGAAAATGTATTCCTATTTTCTCTTGTATTTCTCTTTTGCCAAACTATTGTAGAGACAAAGTTTTTTCTCCCAAAGACTTTATCACAACACACCTTTAAGTAGGCCATTTCTGAATCATCAATAGAAATCCAAATACTCCCATTATCTTTCAGGAAATCTTTTAAGAGTAATATTGTGCTCTCTATTTCAATCAACCATTCATCATGATTCTTAGTATCTTGGTAAAATTTAAAATCGTCTCCCCTATTATAAGGCGGGTCAATATAAATTAGGTCAACTTTATTTTTATATTCTGCCACTAAATCTGCAAGAACTATTTTATTGTCTCCTAAAATTAACGACCTGGGATATAATGAGCCTGTCTTTTTAAAATCATTTTTTGTTTTTTGTGACAATGACACTTATATTTTACTCCTTACAAACTATTAATTTTTCTGCTTCATAATTAATCTCATAATTATTTTCTTGTTTATTGAATCTACTATGCATAAACTGACCAGGAGATACAACTTTTACACAAGTGAAATATTTCTCAGCAAGACTAACTAAATCTTCAATAGTCAATAATCTAGGTGTTGCACCACTATGCTCTTCAAAAGGTGAGTAAGATAAAACTAGAGATGCTTTTGCATCTTTAACAAGCCGAAATAGCGTATCAAATGCTGCAGGCGCCTTACTTTTTATCGAGAACGGAGATTGATGTCTATCTGATCGATAAATCGCTCTACTAACTCCGCCTTTACCATTTGGAAAAGTTGTTGAAATATCTGGATTATCATGTAAACAGATAGTTTCCAAAATATGATAGTAACGACTATAATGATATCTTGTATATGGAGGATCCGCATATACGACCTCCACCTCTCCTGGTTTTAATTTTTTTAGTACATTTTCATAATCATCACATATTACTTCAAAAGTGTTCTTACTTTTCGGTGTATCTTGATAGTATTCCATCCAATCATTAAATTTATCGAATACATCAATTCCCCTATCTGAAATTATTTTCTTCACTAGATTCTTTTTCAAACTTCCGTTTTTATTAGTAACTTTCAAAGGTTGAGCAAATTGCTTTCCAACTGTATTTACCACATCCGTTGTTGCCCCCATTAATGAAGCTAGAATTTTACTTCTTAACGGTTCTTGTTGACTAAAAGCATATGAAGCGATTGAATCAATATCAATTGCCTGTTTATAAGAAAAATATAATCCACCATATAATCGTGAAATCGCAGATTCTCTAAAACATTCACTTTCAATATATTTTAGCTTCACCGACTCAAATATCCTTTCCAATGCGGGGGATAAGGGTTCTTTACTATAATCAAGGTTTTCTATATATGCATAAAACGACCCCTTCTCAATAATTTCATACAAGGCTTCTAAACAACCTTTTTTTAAATTATCCATTGCTTTTTCTTCATACTCCAGAAGAGGAGAAAAAACTTTCAATAAGGACTGGCGAACCACTGATTGCTGTATTTCGTTTTTAATTTTCAAAACATTGATATTAGGAATGCTATCACTTAAGCGTGCGTCACAATATACTTTTGAATAATTTTGGATATCTACTGAAAGAAGATCATAGTATTTGTGCAAATACTCAGATACCACACCGGATCCACAAAATAAATCACACACTTTCCCTTTATTCGGATTAAGAATATCAACTTGCTCCTTAATTTGTCTTAACATCCGCTTCTTACTACCTAAATAATGAACTGTTTTGACACTTTTACTCATTTTTTACTACACTTTCCAAAGTCCCAAGTTTGGGGTATAAGGTTTTAGATCTTTAACATCAGTTATTATTCTAGTAACTGCTTTATTCTGGTTATTTGTTTTTTTCCAATTTGAGACAAATTTGGCTACTTCTGTGTATCTACTATCTCCCGGCATAATCAATTCGTAAAGAAATGAACGTGTTGAAACCTCGGTGAATATAAGTAATGGTCTTTTATCGCCATTCGGGTAAGGAAGTCCAGTAGCTGCATTAACTTCAAATCGAAAATTATGACTAGCTACAGATACACTTGGTCTCGATTCAGTACTAGCTAGATTGCCCTGATTATCAACTTCTTTCAACAAAATAAGGTATGTACCTGCCATTCCATTAGGTACAGCTCCAAAAAAATTTTGGAAAGAATCTTTATCAAAATTCACTTGTTTCCACCTTGTCCCAGATTTAGGGACTTCTGCCACTAATATTCTATCAGAATCGTTTATTTGCCAAACAGAATTTTGAATTTGGTTTATCTTGACTGGCAAGGCATGAGGCACTTGCTGTGATATTATTTTAGATGATTTCTTAGGTAATTGTGATGACTTATTTGCAGAAACTTTTTTAGATTTTCTTATTGACGTTATTTTAGGTTGATGACTATATAGGTCAGTTAAAACTTTAGGTAGCTGAGTCGAATTATTAGTTCTTGTTACCAGAGCTTTCCCCCCTCTGGTAGCACTCAAGTTAACAGCATGATCAACAATAGGATCATCTATATCAAAAAGATAATTACTTGAAATAGACTCATCTATCCAATCATTCCATCTACTCTCAACATCCAATAATTCTTGATTTGTTAAATCGTTAACTGAGTACATTTCTATATTATGAAATAAACCTCTTTCAGTTAAATTTCCAGAACCAATTATTGATATACCGCCGTTTTTTGTCTTGAACCAACATATTTTAGGGTGGAATAAATATTTTCTTGAATCATGAATATAGGCGTATACATTTAAATTTTTATGTTTTTGACAATAATCTCTCAATTTTTTTACAGCCTTAGGATCCGTAATTGAATCAGTACCTATAATTAACTGAAATTTATACTTAGAGATGTAAGCGATAAATGCAGGATCTTCAAGAAATAAATTTATGCCATTCTCCTCTACAAAAGCAAATGCACCCGCACCTTCTATTCCTATTTTACTCGCATCAATTAATGCTTCACCCAGTTTCATACTATTTGAAAAAGCAGGATCTTGAATCATCAAAGTCATTCCATATCTCCAATCATATCATATTTTGTTACTTTTAGTCAACAATCTGTTCCTTTGAAAAAATCTTCAAAGGTAATCCCTAGTGCATCTAAAATCTTTTTTAGAGTTTTCACAGAAACATTCCTTTTTCCACTCTCTACACCAGCAATATAAGTTCTATCTAAATCGGCTTTAAAAGCCAACTTTTCTTGACTGATACCCTCTTTTTTTCTAAGTTCCCTTATACGATTTCCTATTTTAGAAGTTATCATATTTCTACCTCCGTAAATTTATTTTCTCATCTTGTTACTTATAAGTCTACGGATTATGAGTAACAATTCTTTGTCAAACAAAAATAGCTTTAGCACAGCTAAAGCTATTTAGTATGATTTCTCATTAAGAAGAGTAATGAAATCTATACTTTCTAATCGCAAGTTTCCTTTCGTTTACTATTTTAAAGTAAAAATAATGGTCCCTTCCATCTTTTGCATTCTCTTTGTTTAGTTTGAAGTAGTTCTTTTGATTCATTGCCATAGTTCTGAGAATATCATCAACTAGAAAAGTAAGTGGTATGTCCATTGCTGAGTATTTTTGGAAATCTTCTTCGAATCGGATATAGTCTTCTGAGAAATAATCCATCTGCAATTTATTTTCATAGAGTTCTTTTCTACTCATAGCTAACCTCTTCTAATAACTGGATGCTCAAGAAGTCTTCCACTTGAATCAATCGATATCCTTCATAAGTCTTGAGGGATACTTCTTTTGCTGAAATTTCTCTAACTTCGCCAATCAGAATTACTTTTTGAGTTTTTTGTTTGACTATAAAGCGACCCTTTAAATTCCCAACATAAAGCTGAGAAAGTAATAATAATTTTTCTGTTCTGTTCAAGTCACTAGTTAGATTGACACGATATTTCACTTCTCCTAGTAATGTAGTATGTTCAGATAAAAAGAAGCCCATCCATTTTTGCATACCTGAGTCTTGATATTCTCGGGCAGACTGATAGGGCAAATAGGAACGATCAATCATTTTAAACCATCTAGTCCACCAGCAGAATGACCTCCGATTAGTTTACTTCTAACAATGCTTCTTGATGCTGACTCAAGGGCATTAGCTTTTAAAAGTGAAGTGAACCCAAACTGATCTCGGATGCTGTCAATCGCTGATTGGAGCCTTTCTTCTTTTTCTATTTTTTCAACATCATCAAATAAAGAAACTAGTCCAAACGATTCATCCACTAGACCCGAATAGTTGACGGCAACGTTTCTTACGGCACCTGAACTGTATTTCTGATGAAATAACTGTAAAACCACATTAGTTAGCGTGTCCGTATGATTAGTTGGTTCGATCTTTTTTTGTGTGTTGATTGATTTTTTATTTTCCTGTTTGGAATAGCCTATATGAATAGAGATAACAGTTGTTTTCTTACCTGCTCGTCTAAGACGAATAGCAACCTGCTCTGCCATCTCTCGAAGGACAATCTCGATATCCCGTTGCTTGATATAATCTCTCGGTAAAACCTGGGAGTTACCTAATCCTGTGCTCTTTGGTTTATATGGAGTGTTAACATTACTTTCATCTACTCCATTTGCGTAAAACCAGAGACGTAGCCCTACTACTCCTAAAGACTTTTTTAGTAAGTCGGGATTACTATTAGCAAGTTCCTTAATAGAGAAGATTCCCAAGTCATTTAATCTCTTTTCCATACGATGACCAATTCCCCAAAAATCTGTCATATTAGGAATTGTCCAAACCTTACTTTCTACGTCTTCATAAGACCAGTTAGCACGCATGGTGGGCATTTTCTTAGCTTCGTTGTCTAAGGCTAGCTTAGCAAGTAAGGGATTACTATTGGACATACCAACAGTTGAGTAAATACCTGTCTTTCGCCAAATATCCTTTTGAATCTTAGCGGAAATCATATCCAATTTATCTTTTCGGGATATGGTCTGATCGCTAACAAAGTAGTTAAGAGAAGTCGTTAGGTCAATAAATCCCTCATCAATTGAATAAGGGTATATTTCATTGGGGCTACCGTAGTCTTTGAAAACTCGCTGTATTTCCATATTAACCTCAATGTACTTATCCATTCTTGGTGGGACGATAAAGGTAGTCTTCGCCCATTCCTCTATATATCGAACAAAGTCTGGATCCGTTGGAAGTCCTTGCTTTTTTGCGTTATAGTAAGAAAATTTTCTGGTTTTGACATCAAAGGGTAAATCATAAGCCCGACCAACATTCTTTTTCCCAAATACTTTCTTAAACATGGGTGATGATGCCAATATCAATCCAGCAGAATTATCCGCTCGACTCATCACACAGAGGGAGGTTTTAAGAGGATGAAGCCCTCGCTCCACACATTCAACGCTGGCATAGAAGGATTTCATATCAATAAAGGCAATATCACTAACAGGTTCTTTTGAATAGTCAATGATTCCCATAACCTAGTCCTCTAGAGGCATAAAATTTCCGACAATTTTTCCGACAATGCGAGGATCATCGTCATAAGGAACAAATTTGTCTTTGTATTTCTTATTGATGGAAACAAGACGTAAGCCGTCTTCTTCTAGGTAGACTCGTTTAATATAGGTTTGCTCATTCCAAACAACTGCATAAACTGCTCCGTCATAATCAAATCCCGTCTCACGAATGAGGGCAACGGAACCATTTGGATATTTAGGTTCCATAGAATCCCCCGATACCCAAGAGGCGAAGTCATGCCCTAACTCTTCGTTATAGTAGACCGTATCGTATACTTTTTCTCCATAGGTAGTAGCACCAAGACCAGCAGACATTTCTTCATAGACCCTATATTCATAATGTGGTTCAGCAATAGAAATCACTTTATTTTTCTGTTCTTCTGTAACTAAGTCACGAGCATAAGACACAACATGTTCTTTTCCATTGGGTGAGAGGGCATTATAAAGTCTGACAATCTCTATCTCAGTAAAATAACCTTTTGGGACGTTCAAAAGTTTCTCTAATAATACCACTTTCTCAGAAGAAGGTTCTTTGACTCCACGTTCCCAAGCAGAATAGGCTTGATAGCTAATTCCTAGCTTATCTGCAATATTTTTTTGTGTTAGTTTTAGCTCTTTCCTCCGAGCTTTTAATTTTTCTGGTTGATACATGATTCACCTCACATGACTGATAATTCAAAATTTGCCTTTCTCCTAGCCTCTGTCTCTGATAGTTTGTTGCTATCCCACACATAGGCTAAGGATTTTCCCTTATTGTAAACAAGCCACACCTTGAATTTCTTTACTGCTCTAATCTCGTCCCATCTTGTCTGGTCAAGCAATTCTGGTAATTCTTGACTTGTCACGAAATTAGTTTGTTTCAATTTCTTTTTTAGCCGTGCTATAAGCGAGGGTTGATATTGATTGAACTCTTCAATCAATATTTCTTTTAGTTGATGAAAGTAATGGTGAAGGGAGGCGTTTTGACCGCCTATATATTCATCTACTGCCTGCTTGATGGCTGATTCAGCATCCATTTGGTTAATTCTCAACAAGTCAATCAGTCGGAAATAAAGTGCCTGCTTTGAAACTTCTAGATCCTCTTTGACCTTTTGGAAAGAATCACAAGAATAGTAAATCTTGGATAATAACACAATATCAGGCATCAGAACAATAGCTGAAAATACATTGGCTTCTCGCTCTAGGACAGACTCTTGATTATCTACTGACTCTGTAAAATAAGAACCATCGTGTTTCAAGATAAAGTGCCCTAATTCATGACACAATGTAAAGTGACGCTTGGTTACTGGATTGTCTTGCTCATAGGAAAAACTTGTTCCGAGTTCATCAATCACCGTCAAACCTTCAATCTTATGGTTTGAAAAGTGATGACTAATGACTTGAATGTGATTCTCATGAATACAATAGTCCAAATAATAGTGAAAGTGATAGTTCAAAGTCGAAATTTCTTCCTCTTTCATAAAGGGATAAAGGATTTGTTTTGTGATTTCACTTACTCTTGAATACAATTCATCCAATGAATAACACCTCCTTTAAGTCACAACCTATAAAAAAACTAAACCGATTTGGTTGAGTATATTATATAAAAAAAGTAGACAAATGTCTACCGGAAATTAGTGGCTCTTTGTTAACTGTAGTGGGTAACGAAAATTTTAACATCAAAAAAAGAAAGGACAATGTTTGCCCTTTCAGACTGAAGGAAAAGTCCATTTTGGACAATTTTCTTCAGTCTTTTTCTTTCATTAGAGAAACTAAAAAACTCTTAAGAATAGCGCTATTTGCCGGTGCTTCTTTTGAGTCAGGGACTATTATCCCAGACTCTTAGCTTTTTCGAGAAAGTAACGATACATAAACCTAAATTTTTCTATATCACTTTTAGGAGCAATATATTTTATAAAGAATCTATCAAAACTATCAGATTTACTAATAAATAAAAACAAGTGTTGCAATACCTTATAAGAATTGCTATTGTCTGGTATCTCTCGGAGGAGGCGTTCCAATTCAGCTATATCTGAGATTTGAGATAAGAAATCAAATAATTTGGCAATAATTCCTGCTAACACATCACTAATCTGAATTCTAACATCAGTCTCAGACTTCCGAAATTCAAATTTTTTATTGATACCCCATTCATAGAAGCCTATTTCCTTCCATCTCTCGCTTATAGAATATTCTTCGTCAAAAATATGGTATGAACGATTATAAACAAAAATTTTCTCTTGATACACTTCAGAAAGTGAATTCACTAAACTATTCGGATTATTTCCACTTAACAAAATATGCTTGCTATCTCTTAACATTCTTTTTCTTTGACTACATAAACTAATAAATCTATCTTTTAACCTACGTTCTCTAGTCGTAGAAGTTCGAGTCTTTACAAAATAACTTATTAGGTCATCTAAAAATTTTGGCATCTGTTCATTTGAAACATTTGGGTAATCATATTCCCAAAATTTTTGAGACCAATAATTATAATCAACAATCATTTTTGTATAGATATAAGTTTTTAGGCTATCCAAGTCATCTTTAGTAAAACCTAGCTCGCTTTCAAAAAGTGTATCTACAATATCAACTATCCCATAATAGAAAAAATTTAGTATTTGAAAATGAATAAACACATCTTGCTTAAGATAAAGATATTCAAGTAAGGTATTCAGTTTTTGAGAATTGATTTTTTCAATGAAGTTATTACACTTTTTTACTAGAAAATGTTTCATTTTAAACTCAGAAAAATTGTCATTTCCCCCAAATTTTAGCATCTCAATTAAATCATCAAATTCTGTAATTTCAAATGAATCTATTAAAACTATCCCTCCCAACGAAAAATTTTGATACTCACTAGCATTAAATCTCCCGTCCTTGTTGTGATATTTTCGAATATTATTTGATTCATCATAAAAGAATAATAATGATTCATTAGCTGATTTTATATGATTTAACTGAGAATTCGCTGTTTTTATAAAATCCGAATAATCATCCCAATCCATCATTTTTATCCTCTTCAAAAGCCTTCTTCCGTTCTTCCATAAATTCGATCAATTCTCTCTTGAAGACTACTTTTTCTTCCTCAGTCAAACCTTTTGAGTTCATACGGAAAAGTAATTCAATATTATCTAGTTCATCTGATTTTTCTTCGGAATTTCCAACCAAATAGTCAACTGACACATTTAAAATTTGTGCAATCTTAACAAGATTTTCTTGTGTTGGTTTTTTTACTCCACGCTCCCATGAAGCATATGCCTGTTGGGAAATATTTAGTTTTTCAGCTATTTGAGCTTGTGTTAATTTTACTTGTTTTCTTAGTGTTTTCAAGCGTTCTGCGAATTCCATATGTGACCTCAAAAAATTATTTTAAAATTTTGCAGAAAATCGTTGACATTTACAACTATTGGTTGTATAATATAACCAACAACTGATAGTTGTATGGCGATTGAAAATAATAACCTTATCTTCAAGGCTAAATCACGATCATTGACAATTAAATAAAAAGTGCGTCTGACAACCAGAGGACTGATCATCAGAACTACACATAAACTTCGTACCTTTATTGTAAATGTTTTGATACTAAAAGTCAAGTCCGTTTTATGGTTGAAGTGAAGATATATAAAACAAGACTAATTTCTTGTGGGCTTCCACGCATTTCGGACTTTCGCACTTTTCCGAATAGTAAAGTGAACTGGCTTCGCCAAAGGGCGTAAGAGAATCCCTTGGGTATGATGAGGACTACCTGAAGAGATTGGCTGGGAAAGCGATGGTAATTGACGCAAAGCACCTTGCTAAACGTTGCCACCGTGGAAAGAGGGATCTTTCCAACCAAATAACTTTTCTTTACTGCTGTCTATCATTATTGATAGACTTACTCTCAAGCTACTAAGTTCTTTCCTTTTTTCACTTAGTAGCTTTTTTACTTATTACAATAAAGGAGAATGATATGCAAAACTTTTTTCGCACTACAATGTAAACGACTCTATGATAATTATGAATTCACCTATGGCATGTTTAGTGAATCTGATAAACTGCAGGCTAAACTTTATGCTCAAGCGCAAGTGGATCTAGATCATCTAGCTCAAAATGCTCGTAGAAATGGCTACGCTCATGGGGATATTCAATTCTATAGTCGTATGTTTAAACGCAAACTTTTTACACACTATTACTCAAGAGTGAAGCAACTAGCTTAACTCTTTTTATTTTACACTCAGAAAGGAAAATCTTATGATCTCAGAAACACTTAAAATGAAACCAGAATTTATTGGCCCTGCTTACTATGAACGTTTAGGAAATGCTCCTAAATTTATTTTTGGAAAAGAAGGCAAATACCAACGTCACATTCTAAATAGCGCAGAGCACGGTGCCTTTCATGTTATTACGCCAGCCTCTACAACGGTCTTCCCAGAAGATTCTCTAGTAGAAGCAGTTAACCCAATCTTTTTCCCAGACACTGCGCTAAATGGCAATACTGTTGCACCTTATCTCAATGTCTTTGCGGAAAAATTGGTAATTAAAAAATAAGAAACAAAAGGAGAAAATCACATGGCTAAAATTGGATTAAACTACGGAGAAAAACTACAAATTGCTGACAAGACTTATCGTGTCATTACAGACGGGTTAGATGTCCCAGCTGTCCTTGGAAAACTAACTTTCCGAGGCATTGAAGGTCCTGATATCATCTTTGAAGTGGATCGTTCGCAACGAAATCCTGATGGATCATTTGTACAAGTCAATACAGGTGAGATCCGTGGTATTGTTGTAGGGATTCATTCTTCTGTCCAGCACGAAACCCTCTTTTTCACGATCGCAGATATGTCTGAGTCTGAAATTGAAGACCTGGGTATTAAATACCGAGAAGAAGTTGAACTAGAAGATATTGTTATCACCCATACCCACGTCAATCGTAATGATATCTATAAGCTCTTTGCTTCTAAAATCAAGAAAAAAGCTGGAGGCGCACCGACTAAAGAAAACAAACCGGTAGAAAATAAGAAGGAAAACTAGGAGGTGATGCACTATGAAACTCTTTACCTATCGAGGAAAAAGAGTTCGAGTTTTTCATCGTAAACTAAAGGGAATCACATGGTTTATCTGGTGGTTTCCTTTTTTATTGGCTATTAGTTTCTACAGCTACTTACATTTAGAAGAATTAAAAGTTCATCCCTTACCTCAAGGATATTTTCTAGGAGCTGGATTTATCTTTTCTTTGATCTTATCTTGGTTTATTAACCGTGTTTGCTACAGGAAAATGCTCTTTTTTCAAAAGCTCAACAGCCTTCGAATTCTTTCTCGCTTTTTGCTAGAGAATAACCTCTATCTAGTTAAAAAGGTTAGACGTGAAAACAAGATCATTGAAAAAATCACCTTACCTCAAGTGTATATCAAACAGTCTCGCTACAAGATTGAAGTGAGTTTCATTCTAGAGGGTAATAAATTTCAAGATCGCTTCCTCAACCTTGGAGCTACGCTTGAAGTCATGTTTAATGGGGACTTTCGTAATAAAACCTTTGATAATCGCTTTATCAAATATGAAATTGCTATTAACCGAATTGATAGCCGAATCACCATCGATGAAGTAAAAGTCAAGGGTTCAAAACTCCAGCTCATGAAAGATGTATCTTGGGATTATATTGAAGAACCTCATCTTCTCATCGGTGGTGGAACTGGTGGAGGGAAAACCGTTGTTCTCATGACCATAATCTATGCACTAGCTAAAGTCGGCTTTGTCGATATCTGTGATCCGAAGAATTCGGATCTAGCTGGATTAAGAAAAATTCCAGTCTTTCATGGTCGAGTCTATACAAGTAAAGAAGCTATCATTAACTGTTTTAAAGACAATGTAGAGTTCATGGAAAAACGCTATGAACGGATGTCTACTTCGCCAAAATTTCAAGCTGGAAAGAACTTTACTCATTATGACATGAAACCAAAATTCATTCTTGTAGACGAGTGGGCAGCTCTTATGGCAAAGATTGATCGTGACTATAGCCAACAGTCAGAACTGATGGAATATCTCTCACAATTAGTTCTAGAAGGTCGTCAAGCTGGAGTCTTTATCATCTTTGCTATGCAACGGCCCGATGGAGAATTTATCAAAACGGCTCTTCGGGATAACTTTATGAAGCGTCTCTCCGTCGGTCATTTAGAATCAACAGGATATGACATGATGTTTGGAGATGCCAATAAAACCAAAGAGTTCAAAAAGCTAGATGAAATTAATGGTGTCAAAGTCAAAGGACGGGGCTATATCGCAAACAACGGTGAGCTGGCTGGGGAATTTTTCTCTCCTTATGTACCGCTTGATCAAGGTTTTTCCTTCTATGATGCCTACTCTAACATTCCGATCATGGAGTTTGAAGGAGAAGAATTCTCAGTATTTGAAGAATACAAACCACTGCTTGAAACAATTGATCCTATAGAGGAAGAGGAGACTATAGAAAACGAACCAAACAAACGACCACTCAAGGAATTTGCGGACGAACAAAATCTTAAAATGCCAACCTTACGCAAGATTATCTATCTTTTAACAGAACAAGGGATCATCTTTGAACGGACTGTATCCGCTATTCTAGTAGATCCTTTTCAAGAAAAACTTCTTCTTGAAATCCTCGCTCAATTTGAAGAGGGAGGACGCAGGTCTTATCCAAAAGCAGTTGAAGCGACGATTGTTCATCATGGGCTAGGACAAGGGCAAGGGCAAGCCTGACCGCAGGTCAGGCGCAGACCGTAGCCCGAAGTTTCTAGGCCATGATGAAACTTCAACCCCCGTTTTCTAATAGGGGGGTTACATTTGGCAAAAACGCCAAGTCCACCCCTCCTCATTCCTTATGGGAGTTGGGTTTTCAATTTTTATGAAGTGTGTCACTTTCGTCAAAAAAGTGTGTCACTTCGTTAGAAAGAGGTGTTGCGATGAATGGACAAAATTAGTCCTTTTCATATTAAGAATTTCAGAAAACAAACCGGACTTAGTCAAAAAGCATTTGCACAAGCTGTTAATCTACCTACAAGAACCTACCGCTCTTATGAAACAGGTGAAAGAGGACTGACGATTGTTAAGTTTAGAGAATTGAAAGAAAGACTTGGTTACTATCAAGATTGCGATAAAAACAGTCTTCGGGCTCAAATCGACTATCTACGATTGACCTTTCCTCGATTAAAAGATTTAGACGTTTTCTGTGAAAACTTTCTTCACTGCCACCTTAGTGAATTTACAGACCAAGAAACCCGTCTCATGAATTATACCCACTTATGGCAACGTGGAAATATCTGGATTTTTGATTTCTTTGATAAGTCTGTGACCAATGACTACCAAACTTGTCTTCAACTATCCGGGCAAGGATGCCGTGAGCTGGAATTGCTTCTCGAAGATAAAGGAATCACTTGGCAGATCTTTCTTCAAAATATTCTTTATTCCTATGAAGATGTTCGGGTGAAGCGACTCGATATTGCTCTAGATGAACTCTATAAGGGTTACGGTCACGAGGACGAACAAATTCAAATTCCAAAACTGATTGATAAGCTCTATTCCAAAGAGATTGTTCTAGATACGATCAAGAAATGGAATATCACGGGTGGTGGATCTTTCACAGATAATGAAGACATGGAAGCTAATCACGGCTTGTCCATTTACTTTGGGAGCCGTCAAAGTCAACTCTACTTCAACTTTTATGAAAAGCGCTATGAAATAGCTCGAATGGAAAACATCTCCTTGGACGAATCCTTGGAGATTTTTGGTATCTGGAATCGCTATGAATTGCGATTTTCAGATCAGAAAGCTCAAGGCATTGTGGAGGAATATATCAACGGTGTAGATCTCGGAGAAATCGCACGAGGCATCATAAACAAAGAAATCCAAGTCTATGATGGAGTTACTCGCTTTGGAGCCTATAAACCTGATGAGAAATGGCAACAGCTCTTTGGAGGTGTCGAACCCTTAAAGCTCTCAACCAACCCACAGCCTTACAGTATTGAGAGAACGATTCGCTGGCTGACCTATCAAGTTGCGAACTCCCTTGCACTAGTCACTGAAGCAGACAAGATCCTCCAAACAGAATACATGAAAATGATTCAGAATAGCGGAGAGATCACTGATCGAGGAAAAGCCATGTTACGACTTCTCAAAGCCAATAAACACTATGAACACTAGAAAGGAAAAACTATATGGAATACAAAGTTCAAATCAATTCACTAGATAACTTTAAAGCTTGGTCTGGTGGACTAACCACCTTGAACACTGTCCGTGAACGTGGTGGAGTAGATACCCTAACCGTCATTTGTGAGGATATCTTCTCTGGTGACACGCCAACCGAAGTACAAATCAATGACTGGCTCTGGTTTGATTCAGATTTTATCTACCAAGCTCTAGGCTACGATGATCTACTTGAGGCTTCTTGAGATGCTGAAGAAGATTTATCAAGCAGACTTTCTGCTTCTTCCAGAACAAGAATTCTGGAATATGTATATCCTCTTACGAAAGGGCAAAGATTTTTACTACGAATGTGCAGGCAGATGTACAGAAGATCTTCCAGATAGTAGAGGGTTCTATAACTATGAACATGCCTGTTTCACGCTAGATGGTCAAGTGTTGAGTGTAAATAAAAAAATGCGCCCCTCACTCATTACTTATATCCAAAAGACCATCAAAGACAATCAAGAAAAATTTAGAAAGGAAATTGAAATGGCTACTAAAACTATTTTTGAGAAAAAAGTCTCTCAAGTCACGAATGAACTGGGAGAATTACTTAAAAAGAAAGATCATAGAGAGGCTTGGACCAAGGCTGGAGAATTAAATAGTCTCCTTAAAAAAGAAGAAGCCAAGGATCTAAAACCTGACTTGATCGAACAACTCCAAACTGAGCTACGAGGCTACTATTACATTAATGGCGAGATCGAAAAAGCCAATAAGCGCCTTTATGCAAAAGGATCAAAGCTCATTGAGCTTGCTGGTCTCTAAAGGAGGATCTATGGATAAAGCTAAACGCTACTTGCTTCAAGCGAAAGAATATCTTTCACACTTTAAAAAGGTGGAGAAAAAAGGAGGCCCACCAAAGCTAAAAGTCACCAATAAAAAGACCGTCAATATCGCAGTCATAGGAGGAATTTCTTTCCTCCTTTTTGTTGGTTTCTTGGGATCTATCCGTGCTATCACACTCTCAAATAAGGTAAGTACATTACAAGCCCAAGTAGAATCCACCCAAAAGCAACAGACACAGCCTATGGAGTCGAGTAGAAAATATGACTATAAACTCCAGTATTACTTGAATGACTACGTCTATGCCTATTTCACTCTTCCACAAGAAAGCGATAAACAAAAAGCTCAAGTTGACTACTTAAATAAATTTTACAATTTCATCCCTGAAGTAAAATCTCAAGGGCAAGTTCGAAATCCCAGCTCACTTGTCTATTCTCAGTTAGTGACTGTAGAAGGGAAAGTTGCGACCTATAAGGTTAAATACAAGGAAAGCATCCATCGGGATAACAACACAGAAGAAAAAGAAATTGTGACAGGTTTCAATATTCCTTTTGATGAAAAAGATGGAAAATATTACGTTTCTGGCCTTCCTTGGTTTTCTGCCATTGAATCCTCACAAGCTGGACACTTTAGCGAAGATGATAAGCTCCAACTCACTGCCAATGATCATTTTTCAGACAGCGAGCGAAAGAAAGTAGAGAAATTCCTCAAGGTCTTCTTTACCAACTACACCACAAGCCAAGATAATCTTAATCTGATTGCTAAGGATGTGGATATCATCGCAAATAGCACTTTCAAAACGATCGACTACACTTATCTCAAACAGGACGGTGATGATTTAATCGCTTATGTCCAAGCTACCTTTGAAGTTGGAGGGACCACTCACTCGGAAAACTTCACCTTTACTCTCTCAGAAAAAGAAAAGACCTACTATGTCTCAAAACTAGAACACACCATTCCACTGAATTATGCAAATGATAAAGAATAGGAGAACTCTATGAATACAAACAATCTACGAACCTTCCTTCAAGGTGATGGAATTTGGATCCTGACAGCTATTGCCGTGCTCTTAGCGATCAAGGCTTGGCGGAACAGCTCTTGGCTTCAACTCTTCTCTGTCGTTGGTTTCTATGCCGTTATTGTTTCAATTGCGAAAGGACAAGATATCCTAAAAGCAGTCGGCTGGTTCCTGCGACTCTTCGGTATTGAATCAGGACTCTAAGTATGAATGAAGAAAGACTTTATGATTACAGTAAGGGCCTAAATGCTCCTTATTGGATCCAAGAAATCAAGACAAAAAAGGGCACTCGACTATGGTACTTTGCGACACCCATGCAGTTGTCCTTTTTCATTGTTTTTATCATCGTCTTTGTGGCCATGTTACTCTTTGGAGGTTTTATCTTTGTGCCACTCGCAAAAATCACTCACTCAATTTCTCTCTTGCTCTATTGGTATCTCCCTTACAAATTGGCCAAGTTCTATACTGAATACGAGCCTCACGGTAAAAAGATGCACGTCTTTATTGGAGATTACCTGATTTACTTTTGGGACTTTAAGATCAATAAAAAAGCTATCTACCATGAAGATCGGATAGAGCCTGTAGAAGAAATTGTCTTTGAAAAAACAAATCTATAGAAAAGGAGGACCTATGAGTATTACTTTAACTTATCCTATAAGGGAAACACATGAAAATCTAGCTCTCAAAAAAGATCAAACAGTCGTTGCTTATTATCGTATTCCAAACACTCCCATCACAATTACAGATGATGAAAAAAAGGGCAAACATAAAATTACGGTTGCTCAAATGATGAAGAAGCTCCAGAAAAACAAGTTCTTTGAAATATCTCTGATCCCTAAAGACTATCTCTTAGAAGAGAAAATGAGAGACTTTTCAGATGCTCTAGCAGATGACAGTCGTGAACTAGGAGAAGAACTTCTTCTCTACACAGTGGATCGCCTAACAGATGAAATGGAAATCCCTTATCAGTTTGACTGGGTCGTAGGAGTGACTTTACGCAAACAAAATCATGGAGCTACAGTAAAAGACTTGGCCTATGAGAGCTTTAATGAGTTCACTGAAAAGATCGCAAAGGGTCTTGGCTATGAATATGAATTATGTCCCACCTGGTATGAAGACTATAAAAGTAATGAATTCACCATTTTCCAAGCCTTCTCAGTTCTTCGGGCAAAGCGTTTATCCAATGAAGAACTCTTTTATTACCAGCGGATGCAATACCTCCGCTATATTCCTCACTACAAGAAGGAGGTGCTGGCCAATCGTGCTCAATTCAATATCACAGACACCTTGATCAAAGTCTTAAAAGGTGGCTTTCTCAAGTTAGAAAGCCCCTATGGTTCATCTTTTGTGACGATTCTTCCTGTAGGTAAATTTCCTGTTCAATTCAACGGTTTTCATCTTGGCGAATTTATCCAACGTTTGAACTTCCCCGTTGAACTACGAATCAAGGCAGAATTCATTGATACCGGTAAGATCAAAGGTCGAATGGGACGATCGAATACACGTTACAGAAACATCATGGAAGAGGCAGAAAATACTGATACTGTTCAACAAGACGAGATCATCATGGGTTCCATCTCCCTAAAGGACTTAATGAAGAAAGTCGGAAACAAGGAAGATATCATCGAATATGGAGCCTATCTGATTGTTTCTGCTTCTAGTGTGAACCAACTACGACAAAGACGGCAAGTAGTTTTGAATTACTTTGATGATATGGGCGTTGAAATCAGTGAGGCCTCTCAAGACGGACCTTATCTCTTTCAAGCGCTGCTTTATGGAGAAAACCTCCAAAAGAAAACTCGCACCTGGACACATATGGTCACAGCTCGTGGATTTTCAGAACTCATGCCCTTCACCAATACCTCTTCTGGAAATCGTATCGGTTGGTATATCGGCCGAGTAGATAACTGGACAGGCCGTTGGGACAATATTGCAAAAGCTATTGATTCCTCAAAGAACGTTGTCCTCTACAATGCGACAGTCGGAAATAAAGAAGATATCGCTGGAAAGATCACCAAGAACCCACACATCATTATTACGGGGGCAACAGGTCAAGGAAAATCCTTCCTTGCCCAGATCATCTTTTTAAGTGTGGCTTTACAAAATGTTAAAACCCTTTATATCGACCCTAAACGTGAACTTAGAAATCACTACCAAGAAGTGATCAACTCACCTGAATTTGCACGTCTCTATCCTGAACGCAAGAAACAGATTGAGAACTTTAACTTTGTGACACTCGATAGCTCACTACCATCAAACCACGGAGTCTTAGATCCTATTGTTGTTCTAGATAAAGAACAAGCTGTAGAGGTCGCAAAAAACATGCTTGAGTTTCTACTACAAGCTGTAGATGATGTCACGATGGATCAAAAAACAGCTATCACAGAAGCTATTAATGCGATTGTAGAAAAACGAGTCGCTGGTGAGAAGGTCGGATTTAAACACGTCCTAAAAGTTCTGAGAGACTCTACTTCCTCTGAAATTGCTTCGGTTGGTCGTTATCTGACCTCAATTGTCACAAACTCTATCTTGGAACTAGCCTTTTCAGATGGAACCACTCAAGGACTTAACTACGAGTCACGAGTGACCATCCTAGAGGTCAATAACCTCAAACTACCAAAAGACGATTCCACAAAAATTTCAGATCATGAACGCAATTCTATTGCCCTCATGTTTGCGCTGGGTGCCTTCTGTACCCACTTTGGAGAACGAAATGAAAATGAGGATACCATTGAGTTCTTTGATGAAGCATGGATTCTTATGAAGTCCGCAGAAGGAAAAGCCGTTATCAAAAATATGCGTCGGATTGGACGCTCCAAAAACAATACCTTGGCACTGATTACTCAATCTGTACATGATGCAGAAAATGACGATGATACAACTGGATTTGGGACTATCTTTGCTTTCTATGAAAAGTCAGAACGAGAAGATATCCTAAAACACGTCAATCTTGAAGTCACTGAAAGCAATCTCGAATGGATTGATAATATGATCTCTGGCCAATGCCTGTACTATGACGTGTATGGCAATCTCAATATGATTTCCGTACACAACATCTTTGAAGATATTGATATGCTTCTAAAACCAATGAAAGCTACGGTATCATCAAGCCTTGAAAATAAATACGCTAGTTAGGAGGTGGATCCATGCAAGAAGCTTTTGACAAACTAAGAGGAGTCGATATCTTCTCTCTCAAGTCCTATATGGAGCCTACTGGGTTCGCTTCTTTTAACGGGGCTTGGGTTCTGATTAATGAGCTTTTCGTCAACTTCTTCTTTTTCATTCTAAATGCAGTGGTAGGCTTCTTTTCTTTGCTGATTCGAATTCTTGAAAAAATTGATCTCTACTCTAGCTATAAGAACTATGTCTTTAATGGAGCGATGAATATATGGAAAGGATTCATCGGTTCAAGTTCTGGTGGAGTCGCAAAACAATCACTCGTTTCAATGTTGCTTCTAATCCTAGCTTTCTATCTCTTTTACCAGTTTTTCTTTTCGAAAGGAGCTTTTTCAAGAACACTCCTTCATGTCTTTCTAGTTCTCATCCTTGGTTTTGGTTATTTTGGAACAATCGCTGGAACATCAGGTGGTCTGTATCTACTTGATACTATCAACCATGTCTCTCAAGATGTCACCAAAAATATCACGAATATCAAGGTGGAGTATGGCAATAATAAATCCATTAAAATTGGCGATTCCATGGCAGATAGCTATATTGCAGAAACCTCTTATAAAGCTTATGTCTTTGTCAATACAGGTCAAGAAAATGGGAAATATAAGAACAGCCAAGATGGGAAACAAGAAACTTTTGACGATAGTAAGGTACTAGGAACAGGCGATAAGAATGGAAACTTTAAAGCAGTTAAGTCTAAAGATCGCAATAAATATCTAGATGAACTAGGAAATGGAGCCAATGATGATGGTGAAAAGAACCGTTGGGTTTCAGCTATGCCTGATTTCATCTTTACTCGTATGTTTTATGTCATCTTCAAAATCTGTGAAGCCTTTGTATTAGCAATACCAGTTATTTTGATTCAGATGTTAAACGTTATTGCTCAGACACTCGTCCTGATGATGATCCTGCTTTTTCCAATTGTGCTATTGATGTCCTTTGTACCAAGAATGCAGGATCTGATTTTTGGAGTCTTGAAAGTCATGTTTGGTGGGCTTCTTTTTCCAGCTATCACGAGTCTATTAACTCTGTTAGTCTTCTATATTGAAAAAATGATCGAAAACATTGTCATTACAGGTTTTGATGGCATCCTTAAAACACTTCCATCTTTGATTATCTTTGGCCTTGTCTTTAAACTACTCATTTCAGTTGTATCAAAAGGACTTGTATATTTTCTTCTATGGAAATACAAAGCCGAACTGATTCAATTCATTCTTGGCTCTAAAGCACGAATGGTTGCGAATGATATTGGAAACAAAGTTGAAAAAGGGGTCTCAAAGACCAGGGAGGTGGCTTCACAAGTACCATCGAGAAGCCTTTCATCTGCTCAACACCTTGGGAACTTTGCCTTAGCAGGCGCTGGTTTCGGAGCTGGAATGGTGATGAATGCCAAGAGCCACTTCCAAAATGTCGGATCTTTCTTTACTAATAAGGAATCAGAGCACCAACCCGATGAAGTACTCCCAACGGAAACGCTTGAGACGCCAACAAATCCAGATACTCCTGAACCAAACATTCCGAAAACAAAGGCAATTCCTGAGAAGGTTAAACCAGTTGAAGAAAAAAGACCAACTCCTTCAATGGAATCCCCAATCACAGCGGAGTCAACATCAAGTTCAAGCGAGGAATTCCAAACTCTTAAAGAAGAATGGATTTCTCCATTTAAACAACTCCGCATTAATAATATTGAGCGCAAATTAGAGGAATATAAAGATCCTCAAGCCATGTACAAAGCCCAAGGATCCAATGCCTTCACTCGTGCTTATAGGAAAACTATGACACGAGATGATAAATTACGGACAAATATTGAACGAAGAGACCGATTAACAGAACGCTTAAAACAACTCAGAGGAGAATGATATGAATACCAAAATACGCTCAAGAACTTCTTTTTCAAGAGTTCTTGAAGAAACTCTTTATCAGGCCTACCAGGAAGGAAAACGCTCAGTCGATTTCCTTCTTTTATTTCCAGTCTCAGAACAAGAAAGAGACCAAATCATCCTACAAACTAAGTCCCATTCAGTCGTTTTAGATGCAAAATGGCGTTTTGGGACTGTTTTGTTCACTGCTTATATAAGACATTAACTAGAAAGGAGATTCGATGAAAAAACTAAAATGGTTTCTATTAGCTGGTCTCATTCCTCTCTTTCTACCAGTCCTCATTATTATTATCCTTATGGGGGCTGTCGGAGGTGGTGGAACGAATGGCTCAACCCAATCCCAAAATGGAGTGACTTATGCAGATCACTGGTCAGATGGAGATCCCTATACTCACAACCTACTGGTTCATCGCTTCGGTATTACGGCAGAGCAATTAGACGGCTTTTTAGATACGTTAGGAATCTCCTATGATAAGACCCGAATTAATGGGAAAAAGCTCCTCGAATGGGAAGCTAAATCAAATCTTGATGTCCGTGGAATCGTTGCGATCGCACTGAATGAAAGTTCCCTTGGAACTGCTGGAGTAGCCACCAATCCTGGAGCCAATATGTTTGGCTTTGGGGCGTATGACTCCAATCCAGAATATGCCAATAACTTTAATGATGAGGTTGCTGTTGTCGGATTAACCCAACAAACCATCATTGGAAATAAAAACCAAACCTTCAAAATTCAAGATGATAAGGCTAAAAAGTTTGCGAATGGAACGCTCAATCCAGCAACTGATGGCGGGGTCTATTTCACAGATACCACAGGATCGGGAAAAAGACGTGCTGAAACCATGCAAAAACTGGATGCCTTCATTGATGAACATGGAGGAACACCAAAAGCTCCTGAACAAACTACAGGAAAAACTAGAGATGGTGGAGGAGTAACTTCAAATGATATACCCGTAGGTTACAGTCTGACAACAGCTATTGACACTACTGGCTATATTACAAGCACTTATCCATGGGGACAATGTACCTGGTATGTCTTCAACCGTGGAAAACAAGTTGGAGTCAACTTTGATCCATTTATGGGAAATGGTGG